>Ga0190334_1000143_pt1 | contig 36076 bp, 26 predicted proteins | sample 48720478_MG_FD_161270 | JGI IMG/M metagenome (GOLD analysis project Ga0190334, IMG submission 161270) | Hydrothermal vent sediment bacterial communities from Southern Trench, Guaymas Basin, Mexico - 4872-04-7-8_MG | ecosystem: Environmental > Aquatic > Marine > Hydrothermal vents > Sediment ... | reverse complement strand
AGTTTTTCGCCTGCAAGGCCGATACAAGCGGAACTGGTTCTGGCCCCATGTCTTTCCTTAAGTATTCTCTGTACGTTCCTTGGATCCAGCCCGCCAAGTTCGTCTGCTGCGTGGAAATGGACATCCTGAGAGTCAATATGTACGTATGATAATCTCTCGGCCTTACCTTCCAGTATGATCATGTCATATCCGGCAAACTTCATCCATACTCCGAAGTTTCCCCCGGTATATGAACGGAAAATCGTCCCTGTGAGAGGACTTTTGGTGACAACAGCCCATTTGGAAAATCCCTGAAGGCCTGTTCCCCCCAACACGCCTATCAGCATGATAAGTTTATTTTCAGGTGACAATGGATCTATCCCAGGCTTAAGCTCGTCATAAAGATATTTGCTCCCTAACCCGCGAGCGGATATAAACTTTTCGAGATATTCTTCGGGGATTGTCTCAATGCGACTAGTTTTGTTAGTGAGGTTTATCCTGAGAAGTTGTCCTGCAAAAGTAGTCATAGTACTTCCTCCAAAATTTCCAAAATCGTTACCTAAAGCAGCCGATTCTTGAGAAAACTGCTTCCAAGGGGCAAAAGTGAAAAGTGAAATTCAGGTCGCCTTTCGGTAAAGGCCTAGGTTAAATGCTACGTCATGAGCCGAGGAAATCTGCTAGTACGTCACTTACATTGATTTTGAGCATCTTTGTACTGGCAAGTATCCTGTCAGCATTCCGCTCAATGGCCTGGATTCCCTTTGCCTCTTTCGTGAGTTTATTGACCGCCGATTCAATTTCTCCTATAATGCTATCTAATTTCTTCAGATCTATTTCATCCACGTGTTCGTACCTCCTTTAGTGGATTTTCCGCAAGTCTTTGAAACGTTTTGCCTTTACATCATATCTGGGCAGTGACCCATAAGGATGAAAACTAATGTTATATCTAAGATTAGTCTTGACCCTAAGCTGATCAACTAGGATCGCCATCACTTCATCCTTCCTGTTTTCCGCCTCAGGCAGAAGCTCAACCTTAAGTGAGATGTCATCGGTGTCTCCCTTCTTTGTCACAGTGACTTCATATTCGTCACCCAACTCAGGGATAGCCCTTACCACTTCTTCAATGGCTGTTGGAGCTAGCAACACGCCCTTGACCTTGGTAATGTCGTCGGCTCGGCCCACAACCCCCCCCCTTATTAGCCGGAAGGTGCGGCCGCAGGGGCACTGTTCTTCGTGCCACATAATAATATCTTTCGAATCAAACCTAATGCATGGCTGGGCGATACGGTCAAATGCCGTAATGACCATTTTCCCAGGTTTGCCTGGTTCTTCAATGATTTCTCCTGTTTCGGGGTCTTCAATCTGGACCAAAAACAATCCCTCGTTTACGTGAAGGCCCCCAGGTTGCTCCATGCATTCATAGCTCCAGGCCCCTATTTCTGTAGCACCTATGTGGTCATAGACCTTTGCGCCCCAAGCCTCCTCCATCCTCCTTTTTGTGGCGGGAATACTGGCGCCAGGCTCACCGGCGCACGTTATTCTTTGAATGTTGAGGTCCTTGGCAGGATCGATCCCAAGCTTTCTCCGTGCCGTGTCTGCCATGCCTAGGACGTAGGTGGGTGTGGCCATAGTTGCTGTGGCCCTTAATTCCTGCATTTTTAAGATACGAGCCTCCGTATTCAGTACGCCGCCAGGAACTACCTCGCAGCCCAGTTTTTCCGCTCCGTAATGGCCAGCCCAGAAGGCCACAAAGATGTTATACCCAAATGGTATAAAGACACGGTCGGTTGAGCGGTATCCTTGCGCGTAAAGAATATATGCCCATGATTCAGCCCACCATTCCCAGTCCTGCCATGTATCGGGCTGATACACGGGCTGCCCAGTAGTACCGCTGGTTTGCCTGAATTCGGTGACACGTTCCAGCGGTACACATAGCATATCCCCATAGGGATAAGGCTCCTTTTTTTGTATATCCCTCATCATGGATTTTTCTACCTTCGGAACCTGGGCAATATCCTCCAGGGTCTTGATGTCTCCAGGTTCCACACCGGCCTCTTTATAGAGCTGCCTATGGAACTTGGAATGATCATAGGCCCATGCCATGATGCGCCTGAATTTTTTTATTTGCAAATCTCTAAGCTTTTCTCTGGGAAGTGTTTCCAGGATTGGATTCCAGAATTTTTCTGAGGTAGTAAACATTTTTATCTTCTCTCCTCTTGATCAGGAAGGGGGTGCACTCCCTCCCTAGTTGGTTAATCCGCTTTATTAATCACGGTAGACCCTCGGCTATGCCAGGGGACTCACAAAGTTTGACAATTCCGGGAGTATTTGAAAGCCTCCCAAAAGTGAACCGCTCAAAGCTCTCAAAGAAGGAGCTTTTCAATGAAAGACATTAGGACTTTAAGTCACACCGCATGGGATTGCAAGTACGATCTAGTGTGGATTCGCAAGTGCCGATGAAGGACCACGTGCATATGTTTATATCCATTCCCCCAAAATATGCGGTCAGTCAACTTGTTGGTTATATCAAAGGCAAAACTGCCATCAATTTAGCCCGGACGTATGGAGGTCGGAACAAAAAGTTTACAGGTCAACATTTCTGGGCCAGGGGACCCCATGTATCGACTTGCGCTGAAGATTAAGATCCGATTCGCAAGTACATAGAGCGACAAAAAGAGTTTGATCGGAAGATTGACCAACTAAGCTTGTATTAGAGTTAGTCACCATCAGGTGGCCCACGGTTTTAATCCGCTTTGAGCGGTTCACAATCAATCCGCTGGCTTTGTCGGAGGTCACTGAATGCCCGAAAGTGGTTGCAAATGATGAAGCGATCAAAATTTACTTCTCTTACGAGGTTAAGGTATAAATAGACTGGAAAGCATTTGTCGCTTTCATAAGATATATGGTGGCCCGGCATATTCTTAGATGCTGGCATAAGGGGGGCTCGGTGTATACGGATTTGCCAGTAAGACTAGATGAACTGTTGCGCGAAGGGATGGGCGGCGGGGTTTTCCCTGGGGCTGTGCTAGTGGTGGGTACAAGCGGGAGCGTTCTGTATAATAATGCTGTGGGGTTTGCCTCTGTTGAACCCGATAGGGTGCCTATGAAGTTGGATACTATATTTGATGTGGCATCGCTCACGAAGCCCCTGGCAACATCACTAGCGGTAATGAAACTGGTGGAAATTGGGACAGTTAACCTGGGGTTGACCTTGGGGGATTTGCTGCCTGTGGATGTGCCGGAGGATAAGAACACTATTGCCTTGAGGCAACTTGTTTCCCACAGTGCGGGCCTACCAGATTGGATGCCCTTATATAAAAAGGTTGAGAAAGGCAAGACAGGGCGAGCCAAAGAACAAATCCGAAGGCTGGTACTTCAAATTCCTCTGGAATATATCCCAGGCACCAAGGCGCTCTACAGCGACCTTGGGTATATGCTACTTGAATGGGTGATCGAAGCTGTATCAGGTATTAGCCTTGCAGAATTTCTCAGTAGGCATTTTTATGCACCCCTTGGTCTTCAGAGGACATTTTTTCAAGAAGTTGACAAACCTTTAAGATATCCCTTAGAAGAATATGCTGCCACGGAGAAATGCCCGTGGAGAGGGCAGGTGATGCGAGGTTTCGTCCATGATGAGAATGCATATACAATGGGGGGTATTTCAGGACACGCAGGACTCTTTTCTACCGCAGAGGAGGTATTCACATTATGTGCGACCCTCTTGGCCCATTATCATGGCAAAAGGTCCGATCTCATCGGGCCCTCTGTGGTAAGGGAATTTTTCACAAGGCAAAAAGATCCAGAAGGAAGCACCTGGGCCTTGGGGTGGGACACGCCTTCTCCGAGAGGTTCTGCTGCGGGGAGGTATTTTTCAGCCAACAGCGTTGGACACCTGGGTTTTACAGGAACCTCTGTTTGGATGGATCTTGATGAAGATATCATCGTGGTGTTTCTCACCAACAGGGTTCATCCCACGAGGGACAATGACAAAATCAAGGGCTTTAGGCCCCATCTGCACGATGCCGTGGCACATTGTTTCAAGAGATACTCAGCGTGAGCTGTGGGTGGGTTTTGAAAGCAACCATTGAGGTATCTGGCTGGAGGTAAATATGGGAGAGATTAGAAGCACTCTTGATATCATTATGGAAAAGGCAAAAAATCTGGAGGTAACCGAGGAAGAAAAGGCGGAGCTCCAGAGAAAAGAAACAGTGAACAAGGCAAAAGGCATGCTGCAGAAATATCTTGATGGGCTGTTGGGCATGGAAGATATATCGAGCGAGATTCAGAATATGTCGCAGGTGGCCCAGGGCTGGGCCCGAGATGCCCTGAAAAACGAATGCATGGAGCGCATTGACTTTGAAAAAGACAACACCCAGATCCTTTTGTTGCTGGAGCAGGTTTTGGGATTAGATACAAGGGGTGTGAGGGACTTGATCGAGGAGTTTAGGAGTGATTTTTCCAGGGAGGCCGAGAGAATTAAGCAGCAGATGGAGGAGGAGCTCAGAAACAAGGGGATCAAGGGTACCGCAATAGTGATTAACCACAAGGCCTCACCTGACTGGGCGCCCTACCAGGAGAGGCAACAGAACACGTTTAAAGAAAGACTAAAACAGTTCCTATAACCTATAGGGTCAGGTGACCACTATTTTGCCTGGGGGGTTTTCTATTACTTGCCCTATTATTGAACAATCGGTTAGACCGGCCTTGTGTAAATCTTGAACAAGGGCCTTGGCGTCGGAATATGAGACAGATATGAGCAGCCCTCCCGATGTCTGTGGATCAAAGAGGAGATCAGCCAGTATGGAGTCAATGGATGGTGAGAACTCCACCATGCAGCTTCTGAATTCCTTATTATTGTAAGCCCCTGCGGGGAAAAGTCCCATTGAAGCAAACTCCAATGCTTCGGGCAAGATAGGGATATCCGAGGCGTGGAGCCTGATCCCAAGGTTTTGGCCCTCCACCATTTCGGCGATATGACCCAGAAGACCAAAGCCTGTAATATCAGTGCATGCGTGAACCTCATATTTGGCCATGGTTTCTGCAGCCTTTTGATTGGTGGTGACCATTATTTTTGTCACCTTGTCAATGGTTTGTTGGGAGGCAAGGGCAGCCTTGATTGCAGTATTAATGACCCCGGTACCGAGGGGCTTGGTCAAGATAAGGTGATCCCCTACCTTTAGATTTTTCTTGGTGAGGACCCGGTCTGGATGGACGAACCCAGTGACTGACAGGCCATATTTCAATTCATCATCTTCCAGGCTGTGCCCGCCCACAAGCACCACACCGGCCTCTTTCATCTTGTCCAATCCGCCCTGGATAATCTGCCGGAGCACGGATATGTCCATCTTCTTTACGGGAAACCCAACGAGATTCATGGCGGTCTTTGGGACGCCCCCCATGGCATAGATGTCGCTCAAGGCATTGGCAGCGGCAATCTGACCGAACCAGTAAGGATCATCCACAATGGGTGTGAAAAAATCCACCGTCTGAATCAGGGCAAGATGGTCGGAGATTTTGTAAACCCCGGCGTCATCAGCCCTGTCCAGGCCCACCAGCAAGTTCTCGTCAGTGGGGAATTTTATTCCGCACAGTGCTCGTTCCAGGTCCCCTGGAGGAAGCTTTGAAGCTCAGCCAGAACCCTGAACCGTTTCTGTCAAACGCAAGTTGTCTTTCTCTGTCATGGGCTTGCTCGTGTTGGAAATATCTTATTAAATGGCAACAGCTTCTTCGATATCATACATCAGTTTATTTAAATCCAGGTGGTATTTTTCAGCCACCTTCCACAGTGGTTCAAATAGCTCTTCACAGCAAAGACATGCCCCAGCCTTTTGGTCATATCTCTTGAACACTGCCTCTGTCTCCCTATATTTTGAAACCACATCCAATATGGTCATCTGGGCATTGATGTTTTCCACGCGATCCTCCCGCACTCTGGCTACCGGCTTCTGACTTCTGACTTCCGTCTCCTATCTCCTATATATTAATCACCTTGTCGGCAAGCTGTAGCGAGGTTACTACGTCCAACATGTTGGTAGTCTCACCAACATCTTTTTTATCAAGCAGGCCAAAATAAGTAAGGCATGTGCCACACACGAGGATATACACTCCATTGTCGGCCAACTCTTTAAGTATTGGCAAGGCATCAGAACCTTCTATGGTAAGTTTTACCCCATTATTTATAAGGATTAATCTCCAGAGGTCATCACCCATTTCTTTTAGGGTGGCCAGAAAATTTAACATTAGTTTCTTGCCCAGCTCATCATCGCCGTAGCCCATACGGTCTGTTCCAATCATTACAACTATTTTCTTGGTCTCCACGTGCGGCTCTGGCGCTGGACGCTCCTCACTTTGCACTTCGGATCCTGCTTCATCAGATCCAATTACATAAAAAAGGGAGCCGTCTATTTCAACGTTCACCTTATAGTTCTGGGATTCCATGAATCTTTTGACGTTTTGCTTAGAGGCCTCGTTGTCTACAATGACCTTAATTACGTCTGGCCTATGGTTTTCCAATAGGTCTTTAGTTCGAAGTACCGGCCCAGGGCATGCAAGGCCCCTGCAATCTAGCTCTTTCATCATTCTATTCACCTCAGTGTGTAGTTTCATTGAGGGTTGAAACTCATCCCTTCTTGGCCACATCGTAAACTTCAGCATTAGTAATATCTCTTATGTCCTTTGGATCCATTAGAAGAACTAAGCCTCTTTGTCCTCCATTGATCAAAACATCGTCGTATTGCAACAGTTCCTTGTGCATGATTACCGGAAGCTTTTTCTTTGAGCCAAATGGGCTGATTCCACCTGTTTTATACTCTGTAAGCTTTTCCGCTGTTTCGCTATCTGCCATTTGAGCCCTCTTTACCCCAAGCACCTTTGCCAATATCTTGAGATCCAATTGATCACTGCCTGGCATCAACACAAAATAATATCCTCTAGATCCTGCATGCACTACCAATGTCTTGATTGTCCTTTGAAGAGGAAATCGAAGAGCTTGAGCTGCGAATTGGGCTCCTTTGATCTTATGTTCGTAGGGGATCGCCTTAAAGGCCATCCCTTGACTCTGGAGAAATTTGATAGCCCTCGTTGACATTTTCAATCCGCCGGATCTGTTTGTACGATATGATTGAACGCTATGCCTCCCCGGCAACTACCTACACTTGTTATCATAAGCTTATGGCCAGTGTAGTTCGGAGCTTGCGGTGAAATTTTTGCAGCAACAACCAGAAATAATTTGAGTATTTTTGCCCATATGTCAAACAGGAAAAACCTATAATTAGCTGTCTTGGAATGGGTTTTCCCTATAGGTGTGTGAATATGAAGTTAAATCAGCGGGGAGCTTCATCGGTCAAGGGGATGGTTATCTCATAGATTCCACTTTTCATTACTGCTTTGAAGGGATATGGTGATTTTTCGAACACTTTCAACATTGACTTGTTGGTAGCAAGTACGTCAGCCCGTAAAGCCCTAATACCCCTTTCGCGAGCAATGCGACACAGATACTGGAATAGAAAGGTAGCAATGCCTCTTGCCTGGTAAGCCTCATCCACCACAAATGCCAGGTCAGCATAGTCGGTATCAGGAACTTTTATGTATCTTCCCTCTGCGATAATTCGTTCCTCGCCAGGCTCACCTATTAATCCTACAATAGACATGGTGTTTCTGTAGTCCACATTTACGTATTCCTGCATTTTGACAAAGGGCATGGTCTTGATGGGGCTGAAGTATCTGTAATAAACGGCCTCATCCGAGAATCTGTAAAAAAGCCTTCGCATTTCTTCTACATCTGAGGGCTTAATGGGCCTGAAGCGGACAAAGAGGTCTCCCTTGATAATATGGCTACAGGTGAGATCTTCGGGGTAAAGGCGGCCAGAGTCAGCAATATAAACTTGTTCAGGGAAGAGGATATGGTTCTCCTTGGCCTGCTGCACCAGTTTTTCCCGATCATCGGGATGGGCAATATCAATAAGGGCCAGGGCCCTCTCACGGATTGTCTTGCCGATAAGGGAGGCCACGCCATATTCTGTCACTACCAAATCAAGAGATTCGCGATTTGAGAACTGATTGGGATAGTTTTGGACTGATAGCAGGATATTGGGCTCGCCTTTGAGATTACGGCTCGGCAATGCAAATATTGTTCTTCCATTCTTGGACAGGGCCGCCCCTGCGAAAAACTCTTGTGCCTCGCCTGGCCCGGCTGCTACGTTGCCTTTGCCGCTGGGCAGGGCCACCCCCCCTGTGAGATCAACCTTGCGGGCGGGAAGCACAACCACGAACCTGTCATTGGCCCCTATTACTTTTGGGTCTGCCACCACATCAATGGGCTGAAATTCTATAAGGGGGTTATTGTCAAGCCACTTCATTAACGCAGGAGTTCCCAGCGCATAAGCTGTGACACACTTTCCCCTGAAGTTCCCTTTCAGGCGGTTCGTGACTGATCCGCTTTTGACCAGATCCATCAATGCATCAGTAAATATGGGGCAATGGATGCCCAGGTTCCGCCTCAGAGTAAGGTGCCTGGCCAGGCCCTCAAAAAGGGGCCCAATGGAAAAGGACAGGCAGCTACCGTCGGGAATGAGGGAGGCTACGTGACCCGCAAGCTTATCATGAATCTTGTCTACAGATGGGCGAGGGAAATATATGGGGCTTTCGGCTGACTTTACAAGGTAATGGAACTCACTTATGTGTACAAATGTGTCCCCAAGGGTCCTGGGCACCTGGTCATTGATCTCTCCCACCACCACCGAAGCCTTGCCCATGGCCTCTCTAGCTACATCCACGGCAACGCCCAGGCTCGCGTATCCGGCTTCATCAGGCGGGGTAATTTGGACAAACGCCACATCTATCTTCATGGTACCTGAGGCTATGAGCCTCGGAACCCTTGAGAAACGGCACGGGATCAGATCTACTCTGCCGGCCCTTATGGCTTCGCTTGCCACCCATCCGGCAAAGAAGGTCTTGAGGCGGAATTTTTGAGAATACCTTTCCTCAAAAGCAATGGCATCCCCAAGGCTCACAAGCTGGACAAGCTCCAGGTCTTGGAGGTTGGGGGTATTCGCTTCGGCCAAGGCCTTTACCAGAGTCCTCGGCTCAGCAACGCCAGTACCTATGAAGATACTCATGCCTGGTTTTATCTTCTTGAGCACCTTTTGTGGCTGGACTATCTTGTCATTCCAATTCTTGTCCGAATTAGATTTGCCCATTTTGCGAAACATGTCTTTCATCCTTTCAATAGGGAGTCAATCTTATGGCAAGGAAGGGAAAAGAACAGTTTATTTGGTGCAAATATTCTCCCTGTTTATGGTGGGTAATTTTTTGTTCAGTTCCTTGATTTCCTCGTCATCTTCCAGCCAGTGCTTGAGATTTCCCAAAATACTTGCAGCGTATGGGCTACTGCTCCCGTCTGTAAGAAAGTAATTGACCCATAAACCGTCCTTTTTGTAATCCACAAGTCCTGCGTCGGCCAGTATCTTGAGGTGCTTGGAAACGGTGGGCTGCGCTATGCCCAGGGCAGCCTGAATTTCACATACACACATTCTTTTGCGTTGCAGCATTTTCAGCAGCTTTACGCGGTTAGGGTCTGAAAGGGCCTTCATTACCCTTATGAATTCCCTCATCTGGTTCTCCTTTGACCGTTGTTCTTGCATTGATTTAATCTCCCTGATCTTGTCATTGATGTCAAGTATTGGGAGAGGGCATAAGAAAGCTAGAACCTCATAAGCATATGTACCTGCCTTACTTTTACGGGTACATAGCCATAGAGGGCATAGAGGTGATGCAGCAGCGCATGGCCGCACTGTTCTCGCCACAGATAGGTCATGGAATCATAGTGTCCATCCATAAATTCCCTTTCCCTTGAGGCCTGCCTGCAGCAGGCAGGGAGAGGGTTAGGGTTCGAGGGGGAGAGGGGTATAGAGTTTATGGACGGGAACTAATTAAGTCAAATAAATGAAGGCCTTCAGGGTGCTGGTTGGTTGCATATTTCCCGATTTGCCTGTAAAAGGGAGTTCAAGGTACATCAAGTGTGGCGAAGAGAGACGATAAACGGTGTCCAATTTATTTTTGCCTGCATATAACCTTGCCTGGTCTGCGGCCTTGCCGTTTCTTGCTCTTTCCTCAAGATTGAGGCAAGGGTGGAGGGAAAGGGTATTTGCTTCAAGAATTCGACGGAGAGTGGATCTCTGGATACAGGCCTCTTCGGCAGGTGAGGCATATCTGGCATGTCAACTGCTCCAGGAATGCCCTGGTCTCGAGGGGAAGAGTGCCCTTGTGACATGCTCCACCACACAAGGGCTCGAGGTCATTAGAAAAACACTGCATTCAAGTGCCCTGGCATCGAAAGGTTGCCGTGTGGAATCCGGTTATTTTCCTTTTGATATGCCCCTTATCATGGATAAAGCGGTGGAGGCTGTTCAACCCAACGCCATGGTTATTCTTGAAACAGAACTCTGGCCAGGACTCCTAGGTCAATGCAAGAAACGAGACATCCCCGTGATTCTGCTCAATGGTCGGTTGTCGGGAAGAAGCTATCGACGGTATATGAAATTTCCCAGTCTATGGCGCAGTCATGCCCCGAGCAAGATAATGGCAGTTTCAGAGGAAGACGCCCGTAGGTTCAAGATGCTTTATCCAGGGATTGCAGTTGATGTGATGAAGAATATGAAATTTGATCGAGTTTTGCTGAATAGCGCTATGACGGGGTCTGCCCCGGGGGCTGGGGTAATGCAGGGCTTGGAACGATCTTCGCTGGTGGTATTTGCCTCTATTCGAAAGGAGGAAGAATCTGATGTGCTGGAGGCGATAAAAAAACTGAAGACAAGGGCCACTGAAGCATCCATAGCGCTTTTTCCCCGCCACATGCACCGCAAAAGGGCATGGATTAAGCTGTTGAGATCTGCGGGTATTGATTTTGTGCTTCGCTCTAAAACAAATACCATGCACCATCGGGGGCAGCTCATTTTGTGGGACGTGTTTGGGGAGCTTGTTCAAGTCTATAATGTGGCTGTAGCGGTGTTTGTTGGGGGTACCCTTCGGCCATGTGGAGGGCAAAATTTTTTGGAACCCCTTGGAAGTGGGCTAGTACCGTGTATCGGGCCATACTGGGAGAACTTTTCATGGGTAGGGAGGGAAATCGTTGAGAGGGGGCTCGTGAAAGAGGTAAGAGACGTGGGGGAATTGGTGGATGCCCTGGTAAGAGATATTCACATGAGACGGCCACGAGAGGAAGTATTAAGGGAGGCGGCCCATTACATAAAGGAAAGACAGGGCGGGACGAAGCAGGCCTGCAGAGAAATTGTGAAATGGTTGTAGGCCTCAAACTACTAGCTTTTCTGAAAGGAGTTTTTTGACCTTATGGGGGTTTGCCTTTCCCCCTGTCTTTCTCATAACCTGGCCAATGAGGAAGTTAAGGGGTTGCGCATCCCCTGATTTGACCTTATTGACAGCATCGGGATTCTCAGAGATCACCTGCCTCACAAAACCTATCAAGGCCTCATCTTGTTGAATGGGCTTCAGCTCCTTTTCTTCCATTATAATTTCGGGTGATTTTCCAGTGTTGAACATCTCGTCAAGAATCATGCGCCCAATGGGCTCGGTGAGGTCTCCTCTCGATATCATCTCAACCAGTTTGCCAAAGTTTTCAGCGGTTATGGGACAGGCCCTGATGTCCATGGAATTTTCATTAAGGACTCTGAACAGTTCTTTGGTCAGCCACGAGGCCAATTTCTTGGGGTCTTGACAGTATTGGCAACTTTGTTCAAAGAAATCCGAGATCTCTTTTTGCTTGGTGAGAACCAAGGCCTCGGTACGGGTTAGGCAATACTCCTTTACCAATCGCTCTGCCTTAAATTGTGGTAGTTCGGGCATCTGGGCCCGCACTTGCTGGACAAATTCTTCCGTTATATCCAGCTCAACCAAGTCTGGTTCGGGAAAATAACGGTAATCCGGGGCATCTTCCTTGCTGCGCATGGGGAGGGTGACACCCTTTTCTTCATCGTAAAGCCTGGTTTCCTGCACCAAGTCCCCGCCAGATTCGACGATCTCCACTTGTCGCTTGATCTCATAATCGAGCGCATCCATTACTGCTCGAAAGGATGCCATGTTTTTTATCTCTGATCTTTCCAGGAATCCCTCGTGGCCTTGAGGTCTGATGGACACGTTTACATCGCAGCGGAACTGGCCTTCCTCTATAATGCACTGGCTTGCGCCTATGTATTGAAGGGTTTGCCTTACTCCTTCGAGGTACCTCTTGGCCTCGGCAACGGATCTTATGGGATTCTTGGTGTGATCTGCCACGATTTCAATGAGCGGCACTCCGGCACGGTTGTAATCAACAAGGCTATAAGTTGATTCATCAAAGGATTTGGTTGAATGAACTAGTTTGCCAGCGTCTTCTTCAAGATGGATTCGCTTTATACCAACAGGGTAAGGCTGCCCATCATCCCCCTCGATTTCAAAGTATCCGTTTTCGCACAGGGGTAACTCATATTGCGATATCTGATATCCCTTAGGAAGGTCTGGATAAAAATAGTTCTTTCTTGCGAATCGGGCGTAATTATTTATGCGGCAATTAAATGCCAGTCCAGCCTTTACGCAATACTCGACAGCCTTGCGGTTTAGTACCGGTAAGGTGCCAGGATGCCCTGTGCATACAGGACAGATGTGGGTATTGGGTTTTTCGCCAGGCCTCGTGGAACAACCGCAAAAGAGCTTACTTTGAGTGTCAAGCTCTGCATGTATCTCAAAACATATGATAACGTCGAATTCCATAAGTACCAGACCAAATCTAAGCTGTCAGCAATCAGCTCTCAGCTTTCAGGAATAACAGGTCGCCATCGACTGCTTACCGTTCCTCACTTGCCTTCAGTCTTTAACCTCTCACCTTTCACCTTTAACACTTTCCTCATTTGCTCATATGCATAAGCCACCTGCAAAACCGTTTCTTCATCAAAGGCCTTTCCAATAACTTGCATTCCCACGGGGAGGGAATCAACCGCACCACAAGGAACACTTATACCCGGAAGCCCTGTCAGATTGAGTGACACAGTGTAAATGTCCACCAGATACATCTGAAGGGGGTCCCCTATCTTTTCACCCAATTTGAATGGCAGGCAAGGGGAGACTGGTGTAATGATACAATCCACCTTCTGAAATGCATGGTCGAAGTCCTGCTTGATGAGGGTTCTGACCTTGAGGGCCTTGAGATAATAGGCCTCATAGTAGCCGGCTGAAAGAACATATGTGCCCAGCATAATGCGGCGTTTGACTTCCTTACCAAAGCCTTGGTAACGGGTCTGTTCGTACATTCGGAGCAAGTCTGGTATATCCTTGTCTGCCCTGTAGCCATACTTTACGCCGTCGTAGCGGGCCAGGTTACTGCTGGCTTCTGCTGTAGCAATCAAATAGTACGTGCCCACGGCATAAGGCGTGTGAGGAAGTGAGATCTCTACTATTTCAGCCCCTTGCCCCTCGAGCAATGCAGCGGCACTCATGACTTTTTCTCTCACTTGGCTGTCTAGGCCCTCAATAAAATACTCCTTTGGCAGCCCAACCTTGAGGCCCTTAATGTCCTTGTTCAGTGACCCCACATAGTCCGGAACGGGTTTGGGAGCAGAGGTTGTGTCTTTGGGGTCATGCCCGGAGATTACACTGAGCAAGAGTGCACAGTCTTCAACATTTCGGGCAAAGGGGCCTGCCTGGTCAAGGGACGAGGCATAGGCGATGAGCCCATATCTAGACACACGCCCGTAGGTGGGCTTCATGCCGACTATCCCGCAAAAGGAGGCCGGTTGTCTGATGGATCCACCCGTATCAGTACCAACTGCCACAACGGCCTCACCTGCTGCCACTGCAGCCGCTGATCCCCCACTTGAGCCGCCTGGCACCCTGTCTGGGGCAACAGGGTTGCGGGTTGGGCCGAAGGCGCTGTTTTCAGTGGACGATCCCATGGCAAATTCATCCATGTTGGTCTTGCCCACGATAACCGCCCCTTCCTCCAGGAGCTTTTGGACAAGCGTTGCATTGTATGGTGGTTTATAATCGGACAAAATCCTTGAGGCACATGTGGTTGGAATGCCCTTGGTGCACAACACATCCTTTATGGCTACAGGGATTCCATTGAGTCTACCCACGCTTTCACCATTGCGGAGCCGCTGGTCCGCCTCTTTGGCCATTTTCATGGCCAGCGCTGGGGTGGGGGTGATGAAGGCCCTGATTTTGTCTTCCTTTTCCTCAATGTTCTTCAGTACCGAGGCGGTTATATCTGAAGAGCTGAGTTCACCCTTTTTCATGAGGGCCAGCAGCTGCGTTGCAGACATTTCGAACAGTTCCATGGGCTAGCTCTCCAGTATCCTAGGGACCTTAAAGAAATTATCCATTCGCTCGGGGGCCTCTTTGAGAACATCTTCCGCCTTTTCAGAGTCCACTGCCTCGTCCAGCCGCCACACATTTCTCATGGGGAGCACATGGCTTGTCGGCTCTACGTCTGTGGTGTCAAGCTCGGAAAGCTTCTCCACGTAATCAAGAATGGAGTTGAGGTCATTCGCGTAAGCGTCCAATTCTTCTTCGGGTATCTTGAGACGGGCTAATTTAGCAACGTGAAGTACCTGTTCCCTTGTCACTCTGGGCTCTCGCCTTTTTGAATCATCTCGCGGTTTCCCCTCAGTAGCGTAAGCCCACTCTATGCCAGATCCTTCGGCTGTGATCCTGATGCCGAGCTCTTCCAGTTGCTCTGGATCCACCGGTGCAGGAGCCTGGGTCAGAGGGCAGTAGGCACGGCGGTTCTTGGGAAAGGGGATTACCTCTCGAATGGACTCAGTTCTCAGGATCATGGAAATAACCCTGTCCATTCCAAGGGCCAGTCCGCCATGGGGAGGGGCCCCGTACTCCAAGGCCTTGAGGAAAAATCCGAATTTGGCCTCCGCTTCTTTGTCCGATAACCCGAGCGCCTTAAAAATCTTTCTTTGAGTCCCCATCCGATGGATCCTGATGCTTCCCCCACCCAGCTCCTCGCCATTTACAACAATATCATACGCCCGTGATTTTAGGGTGAGCAGATCGTCTAAATCGCTCGGGTCAAAATCCTCTCTTTCAGGCTGTGTGAAGGGGTGGTGCTGGGAGCTGATACCGTCTTCCTTCATCTCAAAAAGTGGGAAATGCGTAACCCAGACCGGCATATATCTGCCTGAAGGTATCAGATGGAGACGCTCGGCTACATGTAGGCGCAGCCTGCCCAAGACTTCATTGACCAGGTCTTTGGAGGTATCAGCTACCATGAGAAGTACGTCGCCATCGCGTGCCCCAAATCGTTCCAGCAGCCTCTGTTGCTCCTGGGGGGCAAAGAATTGAACAATGTTGGACTGAAGCTTCCCCTCAATTACCTTCATCCAGGTCATGCCTTTTGCCCCAAATGAGGGCACTATTTTCAAGGCATATTCGTTTTGTAGCACATTCTTGCTCAACTGCCCGGCCTTACCCCTAACGCAGAATCCCTTTACTACACCCCCTTGGGAGACAATTTTTTGGAAAATGGCGTATCTTGTATCCTTAACAATATCCGTTATATCTCGGAATCTCATTCCAAACCGAGTATCGGGCCTGTCAGTGCCATAGAGGTCCATGGCCTCATCATAGGCAAGCCGCGGGAATGGGGTGTCGAGGGAAATATCTCCCATGGCGAACATGGTTGCAAGGAGCTCTTCCACGATTTGGTATATGAATTCTTCATCAATAAATGATGCTTCCAGATCCAGTTGGGTAAATTCTGGCTGGCGATTGGGCCGTAGGTCCTCGTCACGAAAGCAGCGAACAATTTGGTAGTACCTGTCCATCCCTCCAATCATGAGGAGCTGTTTGAAAAGTTGGGGGGATTGTGGAAGTGCATAAAACTTTCCTTTATGCACTCTGCTGGGGACAAGGTAGTCGCGGGCGCCTTCAGGAGTACTACGGGTCAAAAATGGTGTTTCTATTTCTACAAAATTGTGGTTGCGCAAGACCTCTCTAGCCGAGTGAATAATTCTATCTCTTTTGAGGAGGATTGATTGGCGCGAAGGGCGGCGTAAGTCTAGGTAACGATACCTCATCCGGAGTTCTTCATCCACCTTTTCAGGGGTTGACCGCAATTCTTCTCCAAAGACCATGGCCTTCTCTGATATCGGAAAGGGCAGTGGTTTGGATTTCGAGAGGATCTCAAGGTCCGTGGCGTAGACCTCAATGGAGCCAGTGGTGAGATAAGGATTCTCTGTGCCTTTCTCCCGCACTCCTACTTTGCCCCTTACCTGAACAACATCTTCTTCCCTCAGTCCTGTGGCTGCCTCGTATCCCTTCTTACTGATTCTTGGATCAAAGACGACCTGTACAATCCCCCGGACGTCACGCAGATGAATGAACAGAAGGTTCCCGTGGTCCCTGATGGCGTCAACCCAGCCCATCAGCAAGACCTCCTGGCCTTCGTTCTCAGGTCCAAGATCGCCGCAATATGTCCTGTTTTTCCAGTCCAATTCTATTCGTTCCTATGCCCCACTCACCAGGTTGTTGCCAACGCTAAGGCAGTGTGCGACCGAACTACGGTTTCAGGCGAAAAGTTCAGTGGCCCTTGCCTTGCAAAAACAATCCTTATAACTTATCCCCCATTGCATATCAAGTCAAATAAGGCGCACCCCAAATCCACTGTCTAAATCCGGTTGAGTTGATTTATTGCAGGCGAGGTGCTATTTTTTCCGGGCTCGCAGTATATCCCTCCAAATTAGAGCCGCAGAGCATTGCTATTACTGTGACCATCGTATATACATTTGTAGTGACCTATATCTATTGGAGCTTGTAGACGTGGTAATAGGACTGAGGGTCAACTAAGAAGACGAGACTAAGGGGCTTGACCTCAGCCAGCACAGCGAGGTTGGTTGCAATTTCTGATTCTGTTGATATTCTGGAAACAGTTCAAGGAGTAGAGACAATGAAAAAAGTAGAAGCTATTATAAAGCCATATAAGCTGGATGATGTTAAGGAGGCACTTTCGAATCTTGGAGTAAAAGGCCTTACCGTAACAGAGGTTCGCGGGTTTGGGAGGCAAAAGGGCCATAAGGAAGTGTACCGGGGAGCTGAATATCAAGTGGATTTTGTTCCCAAGATAAAAATAGAGATTGTGATGGAGTCATCCCTGGTTCCAGAAGCGGTCAAGGTAATTGAAGAAAAGGCAAGGACAGGCCAGATAGGTGACGGCAAGATATTCGTAATCCCAGTGGAAGAGGTGATAAGGATTAGAACAGGGGAGAGTGGGGAGGATGCCATTTGAATGAGGGGCTTGCCCCTCAGGGTGAGCGTCAGATTTCATCGGAGAGGATGACCGCTTCAGCAATCTGCCGCATGGGCTTCCTGACATCCATGCTGCGCTTTTGAAGCCATCTGTAGGCTTGTCGGCCGGTCATGTTGCGGCGCACCATGAGTATCTCTTTTGCCCTTTCTATAAGTTTTCGGGCTTCCAGCTCTTCCTGTATGACCCTGGTTTTGACCATCAGCTCCGTGTTCATGATGGCCACCGCAGCCTGGTTGGCGACGGTCATCACCAAATTCTTTTCTGTTTCCGAAAATACGTGCCTTTCGGAAGTGAAGCAATTAAGAACTCCGATGACCTCGTTGTTTTTAACCATCAAAGGAACGCTCAACATGCTCACAAGCCCCAACTTGCGGGCCATATCCTTTTCCTTAAACCGCTTGTCGGCAAGTACATTTTCAAGGACGAGCGGAGTTTTGTGCGTGGCCACAAAGCCCACAACTCCCTCGTCCATGTTGAGAGATCTTTCTTTTACATAATCAGGGTCTATGGCCTGGGTGGCTTTCAGCTTGAGCTTGGGGGCGGTTTCGTCTTTGTCCACGAGCCAGAGGGAACATATCTCCACACCCGTGACCTTTGCCGTGACCATCACTATAAGTTTAAGAATATCCTCAAGATACAGGTCGCTGGTGATGGCCCTGCTGATATCCATCATTCCTTTTATGTACTTCTCAAATGTCTTTTCTGAGATTCTTTCCATGCTTACTGAATCCCTGGGATGCTATTGATGCTGTTGAACTGAAGGGGCTTAACTAAATATAAATATCTTAAATGGCCTCTCTTTTCAAGAAGGTTTTAAAAAGCGGCAAGTTTGCCTCTTCACACAAGGATCTCCATGTTCCTCCCGTCTTTGAAAAAGGAAGGGAAAGGGGGAGAAGGAAATGGTCTCCTATTTTTTGCTTGACAATTAGATATACTAACAGTAAAAGCCATCCAACACAGCTAATGGTTTGTGCAATCAGCGTAATTCTGCATAGGGCCAAACCTTAGTATCCATCTCCACAAGGGTGTGGAGAGATAAAATCTGGCGGACAATGAGGTCGGCTTTTCTTCGGAGAGGTCGGCCTTTTTTTATTTTTTACGAGAAGGGGGAGATTACAATGAGATTTTCAAAGAGCAATGACGTACTAGGGACAACCAACCGGGGCAATCCAACAGAGAGCAGCCTGTGCACTTTGTGCAGGGCTGACTGTCAGGGCAAATGCGAGACCTGGTTATCAAGCCTGGTGGGAAGGAAGTTGCTGTACCCAAGGGACTTCGGAAAGGTGACCGCTGGGGCCAACAATACCACGCATGTGGGAGTTTCATACAATGCCCTGAGGATTCAAGGGTATGCCTTTGGATCCGAGGGGTTGGAAGGGGGGGCGAGCAAAGACCCGGACCATTGCATCTTCCCGAATGTGAGTCTAGAGGGTGAATTCGGCAATGAGGTCAAGACCAAATTTCGCATTCCCTTGATGACCGGTGCCCTGGGCTCCACCTTTGTGGCGGCCAAATACTGGGATTCCTTTGCCATAGGCGGCGCCCTCGTGGGTATTCCAGTGGTCATCGGAGAGAACGTGGTCGGCGTAGACAGGGAATCCGTGATTGAAAAACAAAAAGATGGAAGAAAGGTAATTAAGAAGTCGCCCGAACTGGACCGCCGTATCCAAGGGTACCTGCGCTATCACGACGGCTATGGTGCCATCATCGTGCAACTTAACGTTGAAGATACTCGGAATGGGGTGGCCGAATATGTGGCCGATAAGTACGGTGACAAGTGCATCATAGAGCTAAAGTGGGGCCAGGGTGCCAAGGACATAGGCGGTGAGATCCAGGTGACCAGCCTGGACTACGCCATCTTCCTGAAGGAGCGGGGCTACGTGGTAGACCCGGATCCAACTCTACCCGAGGTCCAGCAGGCGTTCAAGGCGGGGGCCATCCGCTCTTTTGCCAGGCACAGCCGGCTGGGAGCTACAGACATGGACATGGTGGAAGAGGTGTACAAAGATTTCATGGAGACAGTGGCCTACCTGAGGAGCAGTGGCTTCAGGAGGATCAGCCTCAAGACTGGGTCGTATGGTATGAGGGAACTGGCCATGGCCATCAAGTTTGCCACGGACGCCAAGCTTGATCTCCTCACCATAGACGGCTCTGGCGGCGGCACCGGGATGAGCCCCTGGAACATGATGCAAAGCTGGGGTGTTCCATCTATCATACTTCACTCGAAGGCCTACGAGTATGCGTCAATTCTGGCCGCAAAAGGGGAACGGGTGGTAGACATGTCTTTTGCGGGTGGTTTTGCCCTTGAGGATCACATTTTCAAGGCCCTTGCCCTCGGTGCCCCTTACACCAAGCTGGTGTGTATGGGAAGGGCCATTATGGTGCCCGGCTTCGTGGGGTCCAATATTGAGGGCGCACTTCACCCGGAGAGGAAAGACGAGGTTTTCGGGAACTGGGATAAGCTGCCTAAGACGGTGAGCGGGCTTGGCTCCAGCGCCGAGGAGATCTTCGCCTGCTACTACGACGTGGAGAAGAAAGTAGGCAAGGACGAAATGAAGAATATCCCCTACGGTGCCATTGCCTTTTATACCCTGGCCGACAAACTGGCCTGTGGACTCCAGCAGCTCATGGCAGGTGCCAGAAAGTTTTCCCTCGAGCGCATCAGCCGCGACGATCTTTTCTCAGCGAATAGGGAGACCGCGCGTGAAACAGGCATTCCCCACGTAGCCGACGCAAATGATGAGGTCGCCAGGAGGATCCTGAATAGCTCCTTTGAAATAAAATCTGCGGAGATCGCCCATGTCCACGACGAGATGGCAAGAAAAGTTCTAAGGCTATGATTTGTAACCTTTCCCGAGGAGAAGCCAATCCATTGAGTGAGTGGCTTCTCCTTTTCTTATGGGCTACCGCTGAAGCCAGGGGAAACCTTTAATCGGTTATCAGCCACCTTCTCAATGTATTCTTTTAACCGAAGTTTCTGGTTGAGAAAACCATAACCAATAAGATGAGTCTGTCTAACGGTACTTGTAAAACTTCTCCACTTCTGACTTCAACCAATCAGCCCAGAATTCTTCTGCAATGGGATACGTGGCATCCAGTGCCTGGAAAGAGCCTTTCCCAGTCACCTTTTCAATGTTTTCCTTGGTGTTGTATCTCACCTCGTCAACTCCTACCAGCCTTGCCACCGCCTTGTTGATTTCATCGAGGGATTTATCGTAAGGTGTTCCATTTTTAAAGGCCCTCTGTACGGCAAGTTCGTGAAGGCATTCAGGGCCGCGCGACCACTCCTTGAAAGATGGGAAAAACATGGGACCATAGGAAATCCAGAACTCAATGAAGCGGGCCCCTGCATTATATACGACCCAGACGGACCCGCCTTCACTCACGCTTCCTCTCACGATACTATCATCTCCCATGGCAATATTCTTGCCCTTTAAGAGGGAATCAATTCCTCCAAATTTGAGTCCAACCTCCTGAAACCTGACCAGTCTCTCTCCTTCCTGAAAAGTGCGCACTGCCTGTGGGAGCTTTATTAACGCTGGATAAAGGGGCTTACCAAGACCTTCTGCTAGGCCCACGGTCACCCCCCAACCTGATTCGGGATTGGGGATCACGATATCGGCCTTCGATGACCCATAATGGCGGACCAACTCCAGGCCCAACTCTCTTCGGATTTGAAAAATCTCCTTGCCCCTGAACAGTGAGGCCACATTGCCGAAATATATTCCTTGGAAAATGTCAGGCATGGGGTCCTCGTTCCCAAGCCTCCGAATTTCCACGCCATTGGGGGAGCAGATAGTCATTTCTCCCCCTTCGTACTCCCTTTCCGTCTGGCCGCTAAGCCGTCTATGGGAGCAGGACTCCGAGCTTGCCACAAAGACACCGTCAATAAAGGTATAACAAAATGGTTCGAAGGCCTTTAGGTCGTTTAGGGTCAAAAGGTATGTATCCTTGCCGTCATGTACAAGGGCAACCAGGGCGAAGGTGGCTCGTCCCTTAAGCCTCTCAAGCAGCAATTCGCCTACCGTGAAACTTATACCCTCCTGAGCCAGGTACTTATGGAGAAGTGCCCCTATGATCTCAGTCTTGTTGTCGGTTTCTAGATTATAGTCAGGTGCAAGTTCCTGCCTCAGGTCTACCTCTTTTAGGAGATAGCCGTCCATGGTCACGACCACCTGATACTGGGACGGCTTTCTCGGAATTACCACGATTGGTTCAGCATTCAATTTTTCGGCTATCTTCCTTTTTGTATAGCCTATGTTTCCAATGGCGGCCACTGGTTCAAGGTCGCTGAAGATCCTCAAGATGTTAGTATCAATGACTTCCGCAATCCGCCCAAGGCCCTTGTGGACATAAATCCCCTTACCGTTACCGATGGCCAGACCTGCACTTGCCTTTCCTCTGTGTTGGCAGGCGCCTGTGGCCAAATAAGCCATATTGACCAGCTCTTTCTCACCGGGACCGTAAACTCCTACTATTCCGTCCATGCGCAAACTCCCCCTCAAGTTTATTACGAAGCCCTTCTATTGTTCTGCGGCCATTGTTTATTCTAAATGGGGTAAGGATGTCAAAGGAGAAATGGGCAGACAGGCAGCTGGAATTCTGTGAAGGCGTGTTTTTTCATCTCATTGTTGCACATTTTGTGAGTTTCTGTGAAAATGGTTTCCGCTCTTTAAGCGGCCAGAGGACACTTCTTAACCGATGATAGTAAATTACATTTTTGACCTTTTCTTACAATGAATCCTACAAAAATGTAGTTTAGTGAGAATTTCTGTTGAGTCAGCATGATTTTAACTAGTTTCCATCCACAAATGGCCTTTTTTGTCCTCGCTTTGCTCGGACTCCCCGCCCTTCGGGCGGGTCCCCAGTTTCCTTGATCTTGCACAAAAATTCTCATTTGTGGATTGGAAACTCTCTAGTGCCCAAAATTGATTCGTGGATGGGCACTATCTAAAATAAAGAAAATAATTTTTTCTTTTTTGGCACTCAAATTGCTGATAGGAAGACATTGAACCCAGACACTTTAAAGGAGGTTCCAATGAACTGCAAGAACGAAGAAGAAGTCCTCCAGGTAGTGGAAGAAAGGGGGGTCAGTTTTATCCAGTTTTGGTTTACGGATGTGTTGGGAAACCTCAAGAGCTTTGCCGTCACACCAACGGAGTTGGAAGAAGGGTTGACAGAGGGAATGGGTTTTGACGGCTCCTCCATTGAAGGGTTTGCACGCATCCAGGAAAGTGACATGATTGCCAAACCAGACCCCACCACTTTTCAACTCATTCCGTGGAGAGGAGGGGATCGTCCTGTTGGGAGGATGTTCTGCGACATACTGAATCCTGACGGATCGCCCTACGAGGGGGACCCTAGGTATGTTCTGAAGCGGCTTTTGAAGAAAGTAGCGGAAATGGGCTACACATTTTATGTGGGGCCTGAACTGGAATACTTTTATTTTAAGAATAGCTCAGGGACCGAGATCCTAGACAGTGGGGGATATTTTGACGCAAGGCCCCTAGATATGGGTAGTAACCTAAGAAGAGAGACCATTTTTGCTTTACAGTCCATGGGTATACAAGTGGAGTACAGCCATCATGAGGTGGCCCCTAGCCAACATGAGATAGATCTTCGCTACGATGAGGGGCTCAGGATGGCCGACAAGACCATGACATACCGCATGGTGGTGAAAGAGATAGCCAGACAGCACGGGGTATACGCCACATTTATGCCCAAGCCGATATTCGGCCAGAACGGCAACGGAATGCACGTGCACCAGTCACTATTTGAGGGGGATAAGAATGCATTTTATAACCCAAGTGACCAGTTCAATCTATCGGACGTCGCCAAGCATTATATAGCGGGGCTGATGAAACACGCCCCCGAAATAACGGCGATTACAAATCAGTGGGTCAATTCCTACAAGCGTCTGGTTCCTGGCTACGAGGCTCCGGTTTATGTCTCATGGGCCAGAAGGAACCGCTCTGCAATGATCAGAGTGCCCATGTACAAGCCCGGAAAAGAGAAAGCCACAAGAATTGAGTTTAGATCGCCTGATCCAGCATGCAATCCCTATTTGGCCTTTGCAGTGATGCTGGGGGCAGGTCTTGAAGGGATAGAAAAAAAGTATGAACTTCCTGATCCCATTGAAGAAGATATCTTCGAGATGAACCCTGGGGAAAGAAGGGCCCACAGGATTACAGATCTTCCAGGGAATCTTTATGCGGCAATCATTGAAACAGAGAAAAGCGAGCTGGTGAAAAAAATTCTCGGAAAACATGTATTCGAAAAGTTTATTGAAAATAAGAAAATCGAATGGGATATGTATAGGACCCATGTTAGTCAGTTTGAAATAGAGAGGTACTTGCCAAAGCTGTAATTTAGTTTAGTACAAGAAGGCGCAAAAGGGTGCTTACCAAAAGGCAAGCGGGACTCAAGGGTCCCCTTGCCTTGTAATTTAGCATACCACTATTCCAAGATCCCCCATGGGCACAGAAAGGAAGGTCGTTTTGGACAAATGGAAAAGGTAATTGCTTTTTTTTATTGCCAAAACACTCCCGGCAGCACGGAGGTGGATAGGCAGGTGGTTGAAAAAAAATACGGGAACAATATCAGGCTATTTCCGATGCCGTGCGGTGGACGCTTTGAACCAGTCCATGTTATGCGGGCCCTTGAGTCCTTTGCAGATGCAGCTTACGTAATAACGTGTCCTGTGGGGACCTGCAGATATTTTGAGGGTAATTTGAGGGCTCAGAAGCGGATGATGAGGACCAAGGAGTTGATTGAATCCATAGGACTGGAAAGGGATAGGGTGGATATCTACGTGAGGTCAGGAAAAAGTGGGGAGAAGCTGGCAAACATAGTTGAAGAATTGCTTGATCGAGCGTCAAGTCTTCCCGGGTCTCCGGTATTCAAGAAGACAGAGAGGCTGTTGTAAGAATCTGCAAGGCCATGGAATGCTGGAAGGCTGGATTAGTGGACGAATGAGGACCTGGAAGACGGTATGGATAGAATAAATATATGGTAAGAACGCAGTGGAAGGAGAGGGTACGAGATGATAACTGCTGAACAAAAACCCATGGAAGAGATCAGGAAAATGATCGCCCCCTACAAGCGCCTCCTCGTACTTGGTTGCGGGTCGTGCGTGGCAGAATGCGCAGCCGGCGGGGAAAAGGAAACTGCCATGCTGGCCTCTGCCCTGCGTATGGCTGCCAAGATGCAAGGCGAAGAACCGTACATAGATGAGAAGACCATTGAAAGGCAGTGTGTAAGGGATTTTATCCTGCAGCTTGATGAAATCGTGGGCGACTACGATGCAGTGCTATCTTTGGGTTGTGGGGCGGGAGTGCAGGCGGTCTCAGAAATCTTCGACGATATTCCAATCATTCCTGCACTCAACACCGAATTTCTGGGGCAGACAAAAGACCAAGGACTGTGGGTGGAAAACTGTGTGGGTTGTGGTGACTGTATGCTTTACTATTTCGGCGGAGTATGCCCGTTGGCGCGGTGCTCGAAACACCTACTTAATGGCCCATGTGGAGGATCTCAGGATGGGAGATGTGAGGTGAATCCTGATGTACCTTGCGCATGGCAATTGATCATTGAAAGATTAGAAAAATTCGACGCCCTGGAAAGATTGGAAGAAATCTATCCACCAAAGGACTGGTCCAAGCGATATGGGCTAGGCCCCAGAAAAATTGTCAGGGAGGATCAGCAAAAGTGAGCAATACACGATCTCTCAAGAAAACGCTACAGCAGGGCCATTTTGCCGTAACTGCAGAGTGTGGACCCCCGAAGGGTGCTGACGCAGAGGCAGTGCTACAAAAGGCAGAGCTCCTCAGGGGTAAGGTAGATGCCATTAATGTCACCGATAATCAAACAGCCATTGTTCGTATGTGCAGCCTTGCTTCATGTGCACTGTTGAAATCAGCTGGCCTTGAGCCGGTGCTTCAGATGGTGGTGAGGGACCGCAATCGGATTGCTTTGCAGTCTGATATACTTGGTGCATCAGCGCTGGGCATTGAAAACGTGCTTTGTCTATCGGGTGACCATCAGGTCTTCGGAAATCAACCCCAGGCAGTGGGAGTGTTTGATCTTGATTCAATCCAGTTTATTCAGACGGTCAGGGCAATGAGGGATGAAGGGATCATCCTTGGGGGTGAGCCCCTGACAAAGCCACCTGACCTTTTTATAGGAGCAGCTGCAAACCCATTCGGCGATCCCATGAGATTCAGGGTTGTGAGGTTGGCGAAGAAGATACAGGCAGGGGCCGACTTTATACAGACCCAGTGCATTTACAATCTGGGAAGATTTGAACAATGGATATCCGAGGCCCGGGATAGGGGCTTGACAGAGAAGGCCTTTATACTGGGAGGCGTGACTCCGCTAAAGTCTGCAGGGATGGCAAAATATATGAAGAACCGGGTTGCCGGTATGGATGTTCCTGACGATGTGATAAAGCGGATGGAGACAGTTCCCAAGGATAAGCAAAGAGAGGAAGGGATCCAGATTTGCGTTGAGACAATTGAGCGGCTGAAGGAGATGCCTGGCGTAAGCGGGGTTCACATAATGGCAATCGAATGGGAAGAAGCGGTTGGCGAGATTGTGCAAAGGGCTGGGCTTCTTCCACGGCCTGAAGCGGAATGATCTGGGGAGGGTTAGATGCCTGCCAAATATGTAATCCATACTGAAGAGACTCCCAATCGGTTTAAACCTCTTTCTAGGTCCGGGATAATCGCGTGGGAAGAAGGGTGCCTAAAGTGTCCTGTATGCGTGAAGCGGCAATGTGTCTATGGCGTGTACGACAAGCGTGGGATAGACGCAAGACAGATGCTGGATTCGATTGATTACTTGTGTATGAACTGCTTTCGCTGCATTCAGAACTGCCCTAAGGAATTGATACACAAGTCCGTCAATCCCGAGTACAAGGAGATGGGTGATTACCACTGGAGCCCTGATATAATTTCACGGCTGTGGTACCAGGCAGAAACGGGGAAGATCCCTGTTTCTGGGGCTGGGTATCCGGGTCCATTTTCTGGTTCTGGCTTTGATTCCATGTGGACAGACATGTCTGAAATCGTGAGGCCTACCAGGGATGGCATCCACGGCAGGGAATATATCAGCACGATGGTGGACTTGGGCCGAACTCCGCAATACTTGACCTTTGGGGAAAATGCCGAGATTGAACAGTCCAGGCCCCAGGTGATCAGCGTACCTGTGCCCATATTGATAAGGGTCCCTGAGTTTGGTGAGTTGAGCGAGCTAACATTTGAGGGTTGGGCGCGGGCCGCCTCCATGCTGGGGACTCTCTTTGCCCTTCCATCAGATTGCATAACCATGTCCATGTCAAGAGACAGTCAATTTCTTGTGCCCATCCTCTCCCTTGCCGGAGGAGATCAGGATTGGATCCCAGAGGGGGTGAGGATGGTTGAAATCGAGGTGGGTGAAGAGGATGATGCGGAAGAAATATTGAACTTTGCGGATAAGAAGGCCCCTGGTGCACTGGTCTCTGCACGCATTCCGGTGGACGAGGGCGTGGAAGACAGAACACTAAATCTCGTGAAAGCAGGCGTGCCCATTGTCCATTTACAAGGTACCTGGGACGGTCGATGGCAAGATGATGAGACCCGGTTTCTAAAAGATGGCATCCGCTTTGTGCATCTTGCACTGGTGGAAGAAGGACTTCGGGATAGTATAACACTTTTGGCAAGTGGCGGCATTGCAATGGCAGAACACGTGGCCAAGTCAATAATTTGCGGGGCAGATGCAGTGTATCTGGATTTTCCCATATTGATAGCCCTGGAATGCAGGATGTGCAGGAGATGCCTAAAGGATTTACCATGTCCTGTGGAGATCGGCCAGGCCGAGCGACAGTGGGTGGCCAAAAGGGTTAGAAACCTTGTTGGGGCATTTCATAACCAGCTCTTGGAGGTTATGGGGGCTATGGGGATGAGAGATGCCAGGCGCCTCAGGGGCGAGGCAGGCAGGGCAATGTTTTTCGAGGAACTGGATCAGAGTACCTTTGGGCAACTAGGCATAGTGGAGGAGGGTGTAGAACTTGAGTGATCAGAAAAGCTTTGAGTTTCCAGAGGTTGTTCGAACACCATCCAGGTTTAGAAATCCTATAGGCAAATATCGTTTGTACAGGACAAATGCCTGCCTTGCCTGTGGAAAATGTGTGGAAATATGTAGGTACGGTGTTCACGTAATGAGGCGCGGCGAGCCTTTCGTGAAAAACCATTACCTTTGTGTTGGCCCAGATTGCCCTGAGCCCTGTTACGAGATATGCCCTGAGGGGGCACTGACCATGAGGAGAAACCCAGACTTTGATGCATTGGGTGATTACAGGTGGACTGCCGACCTGCTGGTTAGCACGTGGTACATGGCGGAGACAGGGCACATGCCACCTGGCGGGCTTGAGTATAAAACGGGTAACTCCGGCGGAGGCTTTGACAGGCTTCGGCTGGTTTTTAGAAAGGGCCAAGAGCTGGATGTTGATGATGATGAGATTGACACAAGTGTCGATCTGAACAGGCGTGACGAGATCGCCCATAAGGTGAGGATAGAAGTCCCTTTCTATGGCGGCGGTATGTCCTATGGATCCATAAGTATCACCACCATGTTGAGCCGGATGAAGGCAGTCAAGGCCCTGGGCACCTTTTGTTGTACCGGTGAGGGCGGTTACCCCGACGAGTTGAAACCCTATGATGACCACGTGATTACCCAGGTTGCTACGGGTCTTTTTGGGGTAAGGGAAGAGACCATCCAGCGAGTACGCATTGTTGAATTCAAATATGCTCAGGGTGCGAAACCCGGGCTGGGCGGACATCTTTTAGGTGATAAGGTGACTCCCGGAGTTGCCCGGATGCGCGAGGCTGTGGTGGGGTATCCCTTGTTTTCACCTTTTCCATTCCACAGCGTCTATTCGGTGGAGGACCACAAGAAGCATGTTGACTGGATAAAGGCGATAAACCCAAAGGCAGTGGTATCGGTGAAGGTATCTACGCCCACTGACGTAGATATGGTTGCAGTCGGGAGTTATTATGCCGGAGCCCACATTATCCACCTAGATGGGAGCTATGGGGGTACTGGGGCTGCTCCCGAGATAGCCAAAAAGAACATAGCCATGCCCATCGAGTACGCTGTTCCTCGCGTGCATCGATTCTTGATGGACGAGGGGGTGAGGGACAAGATAACGGTGGTGGCGAGCGGCGGAATAAGAACACCCCACGATGTAGCCAAGATTATAGCGCTAGGGGCCGATGCGGTTGTCACGGGAACGGCAGACTTGGTGGCCCTTGAGTGCGTGAGGTGTCATAATTGTGAGAGTGGAAGGGGTTGTGCGAGAGGCATTGCCACTACGGACCCAGAACTCATGGAGCTTATTGACCTGGACTGGGGGACACAGCGCATCGTCAACATGTTCATGGCTTGGAGGCGTGAACTTATTCGCATCCTAAAGAAGCTGGGCATGAAAAGTATTAGGGAACTGGTTGGCCGCACCGATTGCCTGGTGCATTTGGATTATATGAAAGAAGGCAGGAGTTAGTCATTAGGCGTCAGGCACTAGGCCTGAGTAAAAGGACCAAAAGGGTTTTCACTTAAAACCTGGAGCCTTGAGCTTTTAGCCCATTTCATAGGCCTCTGCGGGATCATCACTATCCCCTGCACTTTGAAACGGATTTGCGACAGGGATGACTGAAGGTATTATGGAGCGAGCGGAGCACATAAGAAGGATAATACAATCAAGGGCCGAATTGGTGAAGGGACTCCTCCCTTTACGTATGGAGAAGAGGGAAGAAGAGGGAGGGTGTGGTGTTACTGGTTTTGCGTGTAGCGTGCCTGTACGGGGTAAACACATCTTTGAACCCTCTCGGCAAATGCACAACCGTGGAAATGGCCGTGGCGGGGGCATCGCTGCCATGGGCTTTGACCATAAGATGCTTGGGGTATCCCGTGATGTGCTTGAACAGGACTACATCCTGCAGATCGCCCTGCTAGAAGAAGGGGTCATGGGTGAGTTGGAAAAACGGTTTATTGAGCCCGTGTTCGAGGTGCATTCGTCCGGGCCATTGCCCCATGTGGATGATTATCGCGATATTCCAGGGCTGGAGGTCAGACCTCCAGATGTATGGCGCTATTTTGTGCGGGTAAAGCCTCATGTGCTCACGGAGTTTGTGGAGAAAAACCAGCTGCAGGACCTAAAGGAGAGACAGGCTGAGGATGAATTCGTTTACCAGAATAGTTTCCGAATCAACAAGGCCTTCTATGATGCCTACGGCAAGCAACAGGCATTTGTGCTTTCCCATGGGAGGAACTTTTTTATCTTGAAGATAGTGGGATATGCTGAGCAAGTGGTTCAATATTACAAACTAGACAACTTTAAGGCCCATATATGGATTGCACACCAACGTTACCCCACTAAGGGCAAGGTATGGCACCCAGGTGGTGCGCATCCTTTTATTGGGATGAATGAGGCCTTGGTCCATAATGGTGATTTTGCCAACTACTATTCAGTGGCAGAATACCTGAAGCAGCGCAATATCTATCCCCTTTTCTTGACCGATACAGAGGTTTCGGTGCTGCTTTTTGATCTATATAGCCGGGTATATGGCTATCCCCTGGAATATGTGATAGAGGCCCTAGCCCCTACCATGGAAAGAGACTTCGACCAACTTCCCCCAGAAAAGCGGGATGTATACGGGGCAATACAGGCCACGCATATCCATGGCTCACCCGATGGACCGTGGTTTTTCATAATAGCGCGGAATGATACGGTAAAGCAGCGCTTTCAATTGATTGGTATTACGGACACTGCAATGCTCAGGCCCCAGGTATTTGCCCTTCATGATGGGCAGGTCCAGGTGGGCCTTATTTGCTCGGAGAAACAGGCAATTGATGCCACCCTCAGAAGCCTCGCAGATGAAGACCCTCGGGCGGGGACAGTGGCCGATAGATACTGGAATGCCAGGGGCGGAAGCCACACTGACGGCGGCGCCTTCATATTTAACCTTGATCCCATCCCAGGAAATGATACGGAACGAAAACTCACATGCATAGATAAATTCGGTAGAGAAGTGAAAATACCACAAGGGCAGGTGCCGTATCTTCCCGGCAGAGTTTATTACACGCTCGATACCACAGAAGGAAATAGATTTGATCTCCGAAGATTCTTTGATTTACAAAGGCCTGACCTTTTAATAGATTTTATCAAAAATGGCATCAAGGACTGGGATTATGCAAACCTTGTTGACTGTCTCAAGGAAATAAAGAAATGGACACTAGAGAACGACGCCTATTTTGAGGTTGCTCTTGAGGCCATCACACACTTGATCGATCGACGATATCCCACGTTTGACAAGAAAAGAAGGTCTGTTTTGCAGATTCTAAACCATGCGCTGGAGAACATCTTTCGCCACTTTCCCAGTCTCCAAACGGAGAAGGCTGATACTGGCTACAGACTCATTGACTGGGAAACAAGGCAATTTTTTAGAGGACCTTCTTATGACGAGAAGGTATTAATAATAGATGCAACGCTCTTCCCACCAGAAGGAGACCATTGCGACAGCCGTCTGATGGCCGAGGCGTACTTCAGGGGATGGAGAAGGTTTATCGTATTTGGCTTAAGGGGTCAGCGTTTCCACGGATGTGGCTTTGGGCCAAGCTCTGGCGGTGTAAGGATAGATATATATGGCAGCCCGGGTGACTATCTTGGCTCAGGGATTGACGGCATGAGTATCTATGTCCACAGCAATGCCCAGGATCAATTGGGGCAAATCATGAAATCGGGCAAACTTGTAATCTATGGTGATACAGGCCAGACCTTTATGTACGGCGCAAAAGGGGGAGAGGTTTACGTTATGGGTAATGCTGCCGGCAGACCTCTTATTAACGCTGTGGGCAAGCCGAGGGTGGTCATAAATGGGACGTGTCTGGATTACCTGGCTGAGTCCTTCATGGCGGGGGACCCCCTTCATGGCGGTGGATTCGTGATCCTCAACGGAATGACATTTGACGATGAAGGGAATGTGGTTCCACAGGCGATACCCTACCCAGGATCCAACCTTTTTTCCCTTGCATCAGGGGGCGCGATCTATGTACGGGATCCTCATTGTCAGATAGAGGAACAACAACTAAACGGAGGAGAGATTGTACCAATAACCGAAAAGGATTGGGAGCTGATCCTTCCATATTTGCAAGAAAATGAAAGGCTGTTCGGTATTTCCATAGAAGAGGATCTATTGAAGGTTGAGGGACAGCGTTTGAACCCCCTTGAGATTTACCGCAAGGTCCGGCCAGAGGGAAAGGGTGATATAAAGTCCGACGGCCTAGAGGAGTGGGGTGAGTAATGGAACTAGACCAGCCAAGGGCTCTCCTGGCACTGGAAGACGGCACATTGTTTGAAGGCAGGTCTTTTACTGGGCACGGAGAGGTAACCGCCGAGGTGGTATTCAACACCAGCATGTCAGGCTACCAAGAAATACTTACGGATCCGTCATATTCGGGACAGATGGTAACAATGACATATCCGTTGATAGGCAATTACGGAATCAACGACGAAGACGTGGAATCGAGCGGGGTACAGGTATCGGCCTTTCTTGTGAAGGAATACCAGGAGTTTCCCAGCAACTGGCGGGCAAGGGCCAGCCTTGCGGATTATCTCAAGGCTGCCAATGTTCTTGGTGTTGAAGGAATTGATACCAGGGCCCTGACCCGGCACATTAGGCTCGAGGGTGCCATGAGGGGGGCTTTGTCCACGTTGGATCTTGATCCGGACTCCCTGGTGGAAAAGGCGAGAAACGCACCACATATGATAGGCCGGGATCTTGTAAAAGATGTGACCTGCCGCAATCCATACCTGTGGTGGAAAGGTAAACCAGAGCCACTAGAGGTTGGGCTGGCTTCCTTTGAATGGCCTGATGGCAGGGGAAAATACCGGGTAGTGGCGATAGATTACGGCGTGAAATACAACATTTTAAGATCCTTAGAGAATAGGGGATGCAATGTGCTGGTAGTTCCTGCCACCACCACGTCGGCAGAGATAGACAAGCTTGAGCCAGACGGTCTGTTCCTAAGCAATGGTCCAGGGGACCCCGCTGCTGTGACCTATGCAGTGGAGACCATCCAGGAGCAGTTGGGAAAGCGTCCGACCTTTGGTATATGCTTAGGCCACCAATTATTGGGTCTAGCACTGGGTGCAAGGACGTACAAGTTAAAGTTCGGACACAGGGGGGCAAACCAGCCGGTAAAGGATCTTGCCACGGGCAAGGTGGAAATAACGTCGCAGAACCATGGCTTTTGCGTGGATATGGAATCCCTCAAAGGAGCGGATATTGAGCTCAGTCATGTGAATCTAAACGACAACACCCTTGAGGGCCTTGTTCACAAGAAGATTCCCCTGTTCTCTGTTCAATATCATCCAGAGGCCAGCCCTGGCCCCCATGATGCGAGTTACCTGTTTGATCGATTTGTGGGGATGATGGGGAAGGTTAAATAGTTAAATGGTGAATGGTTAAAACGGTTATATTGTCGAATTGCTTTGAGATGTAGGCCAGTTAGTTAATCCACGCCAATTCCTGTGAGAGCAGAATGCCCAAGCGAACTGACATCAAGAAAATACTTATAATAGGCTCCGGACCCATTGTGATAGGGCAAGCCTGCGAGTTTGACTATTCTGGAACCCAGGCCTGCAAGGCACTGAAGGAAGAAGGCTACGAGGTTGTCCTTATAAATAGCAATCCTGCTACCATCATGACCGACCCGGGCATGGCCCATCATACTTACCTGGAACCCATTACACCTGAATTTGTTTCAAAGGTCTTGGAACGGGAAAGACCTGATGCGTTGCTACCCACCCTTGGAGGCCAAACAGGGCTCAACACTGCTGTGCAGGTAGCCAAGTCAGGGCTTACAGATGAATTGGGAGTGGAGCTCATTGGAGCTTCATTGCCCGTTATCTTGAAGGCTGAGGATCGAGAGCAGTTCCGAGATGCCATGAGTCATATTGGGCTGAGGGTCCCAAAAAACGGCATCGCCAGATCCATGGAGGAAGTCTATGACATCGCGGAAAGGATAGGTTTTCCAATTATCATTAGGCCGAGCTTTACCTTGGGGGGCACTGGAAGCGGCGTTGCTTACAATAGGGAAGAGCTTGAAGTAATTGCCAAGGCAGGGCTTGATGCCAGCATGATCTCCGAGATCATAATGGAGGAATCCCTCATAGGGTGGAAGGAATACGAGTTGGAAGTGATGAGGGATTTCAAGGACAACGTGGTGATTATATGTTCCATTGAAAACTTTGACCCCATGGGGATTCATACCGGTGACAGCATCACCGTGGCACCGGCCCAGACCCTCACCGACCGAGAGTACCAGGATATGAGGGATGCGGCCATCGCCATAATAAGGGAAATCGGCGTGGAGACGGGAGGGTCAAACATTCAATTCGCCATTCACCCGGAAACGGGAGAAATGGTGGTCATTGAGATGAACCCGAGGGTGTCCCGTAGTTCCGCCCTTGCCTCCAAGGCAACCGGTTTTCCCATTGCAAAGATAGCTGCGAAATTGGCTGTGGGATATACCCTGGATGAACTTGCAAATGATATCACTCGGGAGACCAAAGCATCGTTTGAACCCACCATTGACTACTGCGTGGTGAAGTTCCCTCGATGGGCCTTTGAAAAATTCTCGGGAGCAGAAGATCTTCTAACTACTTCCATGAAGTCCGTGGGCGAGGCCATGGCCATAGGAAGGACATTCAAGGAGGCGCTACAGAAGGCCATAAGATCTTTGGAGATTTCTCGCTATGGCCTTGGTTCAGATCATCCTCACCCTCCAGAAATGGATCTTGAGGACGCGCAGATCGAGGAGGGCCTTATAAACCCCAATTCCAAAAGGGTGTTTTACATTAGAGAGGCCTTCAGGAGGGGAATGGAACTGGAGCGGATCTATGAGTTGACAAAGATAGACAGATGGTTTCTCTACCATATTCAAAGGCTCCGTGCGATTGAAACCGAGTTGCGACACATGGCCGAAAAGGGGCCTGACTTTCGCCAATGGGATCCTTACTTGTGGAAACAGGTAAAGGAATATGGGTTTTCAGATGTGCAACTTGCCTATATTTTCGGTAGCCACGAGGAGACGGTTAGGAAAGCGAGGTTAGAAAAGGGAATAGAGCCTGTTTATAAGCTCGTTGACACATGTGCTGCAGAGTTTGAGGCATACACTCCCTATTATTATTCCACATATGATCAGGAAAATGAGATAAGGAGTTCTGAGAAGAGAAAGGTTGTAATCCTTGGTGCCGGGCCTAACCGTATAGGCCAGGGTATAGAGTTTGACTATTGTTGTGTTCAGGCCTCATTTGCCCTTCGTGAGATGGGCATAGAAAGTATAATGGTAAATAGTAACCCCGAGACCGTAAGCACCGATTATGATACATCAGATAGGCTGTATTTTGAGCCATTAACGAGAGAAGACGTGCTCAACATAATAGAGCAGGAGAGACCCGAAGGGGTAATCGTACAGTTTGGAGGCCAAACGCCTCTGAACATATCTGTGGCCTTGGCCAAGGCAGGAGTAAAAATCCTGGGCACTACGCCGGATAGCATTGACAGGGCGGAGGATAGGGATCGCTTCCAGGAGATGCTGCGAAAGCTTGGTATCCTGCAACCCGATAATGGTGTTGCTACCAATGCAGAAGAGGCAATAGCAGTGGCAGAAAGGATAGGCTACCCGGTTATGGTCAGGCCCTCCTTCGTCCTGGGTGGAAGGGCCATGGAGATTGTATATGATCGCTCAGATCTGGAGTATTACATAAAGACGGCAGTGGACGTCTCTCCCGGTAAGCCGGTCCTCATTGATCGATTTCTGGAGGATGCCACTGAAATTGACGTGGATGCCATATCAGATGGAAAAAGAACCATAATTGGCGGAATAATGGAACATATCGAGGAGGCAGGAATTCACAGCGGGGATAGTGCATGCGTGCTGCCGCCCATTACTCTCGAACCTGAGGTGATCGAGCAGATAAAGGGCCATACCCGAGCCATTGCGCGTGAACTCAACGTGGTTGGCCTAATGAATATCCAGTACGCAGTGAAAAACGGTGTGGTCTATGTGTTGGAAGTCAACCCCAGGGCTTCGCGCACCATACCCTTTGTTAGCAAGGCAACGGGGGTCCCTCTGGCGCGCCTCGCCACCAAGGTGATCATAGGTATGTCACTCGATGAGTTAGGGCTTACCAAAGAGATCGTACCATCACACGTATCCGTTAAGGAATCGGTTTTCCCATTTGCACGGTTCCCTGGTGTGGACACCATCCTAGGGCCGGAAATGAAATCTACGGGCGAAGTCATGGGGATCGACAAAACTTTCCCCCTCGCGTTTGCCAAATCACAACTTGCTGCAGGGCAGAATATTCCTCCCTCAGGTACAGTGTTCATAAGCGTAAAAGATGAAGACAAGATGGGGCTTCTAGAGGTTGCGTTTACGCTCTATGATCTGGGTTTTAAGATTGTGGCAACCAGAGGCACATCGGCCTTTTTATTGGCTCACGGGATTCGGAACGAGAGGGTCAATAAGGTAAGGGAGGGAAGGCCCAACATAGTGGACATGATCAAGAACGGGGAAATTAACCTGGTTATTAACACCACCAGCGACAAAAAGGCCATTGCTGAATCCTACGAGATAAGGCGGAGTGCCTTGACTTTCAATATTCCATATACCACCACCCTTGCCGGTGCAAGGGCAACGGCCCTTGCCATTAAGGCATTGAATGAAGGGCAGCTTGATGTTATGAGTTTGCAG
>Ga0190334_1000142_pt1 | contig 36327 bp, 45 predicted proteins | sample 48720478_MG_FD_161270 | JGI IMG/M metagenome (GOLD analysis project Ga0190334, IMG submission 161270) | Hydrothermal vent sediment bacterial communities from Southern Trench, Guaymas Basin, Mexico - 4872-04-7-8_MG | ecosystem: Environmental > Aquatic > Marine > Hydrothermal vents > Sediment ... | reverse complement strand
CAGAGTTGCTCTGGACGCGGCAAAAGCCTGTCTTCGGGCCATTGAAGACCCAACTTTTCAGAGTCATGTCAAGGTTACGCGCGATATTGGGGCGAACTGGAGACGAGTCCTTTCGGATATGATGTCCGAAGTCAAACGCATTACATCTGGTGACATCGTGGATGCAGAGGACTGGCATTACGTGGAGGAGCTACCGGCTCCGGATGAGGAAAATGGGAAGGAGGTAGAGTAAGATGCTAGGATTAGCAATTCTTGCACTCGTAGGGATGGCCACATCTACAGCTCTTGGTGCGGTAGTGATGGCAGATAAGTTCAAATGTTCTTTTTGGAGAAGCCTCCTCATATGCGGAGTTGCTGCATGGGGGCCTCTTGTCGTTATTGGTTTTTTGTGTGCTATTAACAAAGCACTCGCCGGGATAGCCTTGGTCGCCCTTATAGGCTATTGCATCTTTGGTAAAGGTAATCCCTATGCCGAACATGCTAGCCCAAAATATCGTCCATATAGGTGGTAATATGCCGTTCCGAAGCAAGGCCCAACTACGTTATCTGTTTGCTAGACATCCCCGTATTGCGCGAAGATGGGTGAAGAAATACGGGATACCAAAAAATTTACCTCGTCGCGTTAAGCGACGCAAAAAGAAGAAACGAAGGAGGTAGATTATGGGGTGGAGATTTCGTACGCCAAGGGGTAACGACCTGGAGGAGCAATACATTCGTAATCTCCCACTTGATGCGGAAGATGTGGAGGATGTCATTCACGCCGACCAACACGGAGCAGTTGTTCAGCTCCGTAACGGGTCGGTTCGGGTTATGCCATTGAAGGAATTCAAGAGGTTACGTCATGGCAAAAATTGACGTTTTGACCTGTTTCCCCGTCCTTCGACGTACCAAGAAAGGATGGGAACCCTATGTTGAAAAAGTGGGACGGCATGGGGATGGTATCGCTTATACTAAAGGCAAGGATGTCATCCAGGTTGTAGAGAACGGTCGCGCTCAATGGTTTGACCCCATAACCGGAAATCGTCTCCAAAAAACAAAGGACGGTAAAGGGTTGTGGGATGAGGACAAACAAGTTTATAGACGGGTGATTCCAGGGGCCAAAAGGAGGTTTTAATGGGGCGAGATACGTTTGCAAAACAGTGTTGTGGCATTGCCGATGTATTCCGTCGTTTCAATGCGGAGGAGGCGGCGAAGTATAGTAACTTACCTGCTCGACAGGCCGAGTTTCAACGACAGGCTATGGATGGGATTCGTAAAGGCGTTTTGGACGGATTGGAAAAAGAGGCAGCAAGACTTCGTCGTAAATCAGCCTTTCGAGGCTTTAGAAGAATAGTGGAGGATTTAGAGTTATAATGGCGAGACGTAAAAAGAAGAAAACAACACGTTATAAGGCCACAGGCCGCGTGGGAACTGGACAGCGCTTCCGTAAACTGACTGCTGCACTCAGGAAACGAGGTGCAAAGAATCCCAAGGCTCTTGCAGCCTGGATAGGTCGTAAGAAATATGGAAAGAAGCGCTTCCAACAGATGGCCGCTCGTGGCCGTCGTCGGCGCAAATAATGGCTATATCGAGAGCACATCTACCATATTCTGTTAAACAAAAAATTTTTAATGCAATAAGGTACAAACCCTGGGGAGCCCAGGAACCTTTCCATCGTTCCTTGGCAACCCACAGAATTTTGGCAGCGGGCAACCAGTCTGGCAAGACGTTTGCAGCAGCCAGGGAGGTTGTCTGTCAGCTTTTTGTACCTATATACGACCCAACTCTCGGAGCCGCTCGTGGACGAAGAGGCTGGGTCGTCGTTCCGAGGTACTCTCTGGCCGACCCGATTCTTAATGAGATTATCAATGTTCTTTATCTTTTGGACTTTCAGCGAGTATCTCGAAAAGCTAACCTCGCTGAAGGCGAGTTCTGGTATTCGGAACGTACTCATTATCTGAGTATCTGGAATGGTGCAGAGTTATGGGTAAAATCTGCCGATGAACCTGCAGGGCTTCATGCTCAGCCTCTAGATTTTATCGTTATTGATGAGGCCGGTCTTGTTCCGTTTGAAGTTTATCAGATTAACCTCGTCCCTCGTCTTACCGTTACTGGTGGTTGGATAGCCGCTATCGGGACATTTGAAGAGGCCGATGTTGGACGTTGGTTTGTGGACTTTTTCAATATCGGCCAAACCGAAAATGACCAGGGGATTGAGAGCTTTTGTCATCCAACGGTAGGTAGTCCTTATGTGTCTCAGGAGTGGCTGGAAGAACAAAGGAAAATCTACGACCCCGACATTTTTGCTGCCAGATTCTTGGCAAAGCCCATCGTAGGTCGTAGGCTCATGATTCGCAATTTCAATTTCGTTGAACATGTTAGTAGGTGGGCAGATTACGATAAGAGATATCCCGTTTATCTTGGAGTTGACCCAGGCGGAACATATGCTGTTGCCGCTCTGCAGATAAAGTACAATGAACAAACAGGCAAGGATGTTGTCTGTCTTTTTGATGAGATATATGATACACGAGGAGGCCCTACGCCGGTTATCATCCAAAAATGCAGGGAGAAGGAATGGTGGCCCTCGGTGGGCTTGGGAGATATTGTCGGCGCGATTGATATTGCCAACAAGGAAAGTGCAGACATCTGGATACGAGAGGGGTATCCGCTTCAACGCCGGGTTCGGGTGAACCCTGAGGCGGGAGCCGATTTATTATGCACTCTACTTCATCAAGGAAGATTTCTTGTACATCCTCGTTGCACTAACTTTTTAAGGGAAGTTGTCAAATACAAAAGAACTCGCAGGTCGGTGGGACGGGATTACGCCGCAGCTCCTCCATCAGACGAGTATAACCATTTGATTAAGGCGATTACTTACTTTCTAGTAACGAAATTAGGCTGGAGAGGAGTGCGACCTAAAAGGGCTTTCATTCGCGGGAAGAGGCTATGGCCAATAGGAGCTTAATATGGTACCAACAAAAGAACAGATATTTGATTACGCACAGCGTTTAGAGGAATTCTATTCTCAGCGCAATACCAATATGTTGGTATGGCGGGAGTTAGCTCTCCTGACAAAGGAGAGTTATTGGGTGGACTCGGAAGGCAATTATGTTCCTCCCGAGGATTATGAGGTCAGGATTATCCTTCCGACTGCTTGGAATACAATTGAGACTTATCTGGCGCTGATGTTAACCCGGCCCCCTGTCATCACTGTTCCGACATCCGAGGTTCGAGAGGTTCACAAAGAGCAGGCCGATATGATAGAGAAGATGCTCTACGCGGTCTGGTCAAAAAGTCGCTTAAACAGCGTGCTACGAGATGCTCTCTGGCATAGTCTGGTGGATGGATGGGGAGTTCTTCAGGTTGTCTACGAACCCGACGCAGACCTTAAGGGCAGATGCCCTATCTACGTGAAAAGCATAGACCCTATGGGTTTCTATCCTATGCCTAGCGCCAGACCAGGTGAGTGGGAATATGTTATCATAATACAACATCGGTTGGTTGGTGATTTGCGACGTTCGTTTATCTTAGGCAAGGATGGCCGCCTCAAGGCAGTTAAGTCCGCCAAACAAGCACTTGAAGGTTATGATGATACTGACCGCGTAAAAATCCTCGAGTATTGGGATGATACTCATCATGCTTTTATGGTGATTCCCGAAGAGACCGAGCAGGAGGAGCCCGACGTAGCGCTTGGTGAATGGCTACTTCCTCCTACCGAGCATCGCTTTGGACGGATTCCGTTTGCGGTATTCTTTGGGGTAGGCTTACCTTTCCGAGACCGAGGAGAGCGGATGGGAGTTGGCGTTCTCTTCCCTCTGGAGGGTTTGGTTCGGTACTCTTGCCAATTGATATCTCAGAAAGCCTCTATCATCCATCGGTATGCTAATCCCACTCTCGTTACAAAGACAGTGGAGGGGAGAGGCTTTGACATTCCATCGCCTATTGGTGGAGAGCTCCCTCTTGAATTGGAGGAGAGTGCGGAGTTTCTGCTTCCACCCGGTACGCCACCTGATGTGGACGTACAACTGAACGAAATTATCGCCCAAATCGAGCAGACGGGATTACCTCGACATATTATGGGGCAACTTGCTATCAGCCGCCTGTCTGGTATTGCTCTTAGCCTTCTACGAACACCCGTTCTCATGAAGGTGGCATTCAAGCAGATGTCTGTAGAAGAGGCCCTGGAGGACATCAACGAAATCATTTTGCGAACTATTGAGAACTATGTTGCCGAACCTATATATCTCTGGGGGCGGGATAGCGAAGGACAGACGATAGACATCGCTCTTGACCCTACTATAATAAATGGTTACTACAGAACGAACGTTAAGCTAACGGCTAGCCTGCCAACTGATGAGACAGCAGTTACGGCTATGGTCACTGCTCTTCGGCAGACCGATGTTCTATCTAGTCGAACAGCCAGGGATATTATTCAGCAGACCCTGCGAGACCTTACAACTCAATCTCTGGAGGATGAGGAGAACCAGATTCTTATCGAGAAGCTTTTGGCTTTGCCTCAATTCCAGGTAGCTCTTGCAATGGATGCGGCTCGTGAGGCCGGAGTGGAACTTTTTATGGAAGCCGGCCCTGGGCGCGGAAATATTCCTGGGTCTCCGATGCAAGGGGCTATCCCCGGTATGCCGCCTGGGGCAGTTCCTCCACAGCAGTTCCCTTGGAGAGTTAGTGGTCGGGCTGAACCTACCCCTGCGGAGGCCCTCACGCGGCTGATAAATACGATTCAAGGACAGCAAGGAGGGCGACCGCCTAGGACAGTAGCAGCTCCTACAATGGCTAGCACAGCGCAAAGTGAGGTAAGCTAATGGTTGATATCCTGCGAATATCTTATCTGTTTACAGATGCTCCTTACCATATATTAGATACGTGTATTGAAAACGTCCTTGCTGCTCTCGGCTGGGAGTGGTATGCAAGTGGTTACAACTTTGTTACTGGCGAACGCGATTTGATGTTCAGGCGCGAAAATTGACATGGACATTCGAGGAGTTATATCAAGGACTGCACGGTCTATGCAAGAAAAACGCCAGCACATACGCTGGGCGTTCCAACCTTCACTTGATGATATTGAAATTTTATCTCCTGAAGAGCAGCTTGATGAGTTTCTGAACTTAACAATGGAGGACCTGGCGATGTTACAGGCACGCTGGGGGCCTGAATATCTTCAGGACTATATTCAAGACCAGTTAAGTAAGTTGAGGGAATATGGCACTAAGCGCTAACGGTGGAACAAAGAAGAAAAAGGAAAGGTATAATCCTTGGGGAGCATGGTGGAAGAAGTATGGGCCAAAGCCCTCTAGACCTGCATCCCGATGGACGCAGGAGACGAAGCGGGAGCCAATAATTCTGAATCCCTATCCTACTCTTCCGTCCGGACAACCCGACTACGGAGCGCTGTACAGAGCCTGGCTTGAACAGCGGCGACCGCCCGAGCAGCCCAGCTTCAGCCCTTGGGGTTCGTTGTACCCCTATGGGTTTCCTTGGCAAGCGCGTCCAGCTCAGCCTACTGCTCCTGTGCCGCCTCCTTCCTTTGGAGGCGGGGGTGGAGGAGCTCCGTCCTTGCCTGAACCTAAATTTACTATCAGGGATATTTTGGAACAGCTACAATTTCCGGAGCAATGGCAATATCCGTCTTATTTACAAGATTTTGGACGCTATATCGAGGAACTCTTGACACGCAACCCTCAGTTTGCTGTTCCTGTTCCTGAGATTGAAGAGGGTAAGTTGCTTCCAACACCTGAAGATTTAGATACTTTAGAGTATATGGAGACGGCGGAGTCTTATGCTCAGGCATGGAATGAGTTTTTACAATCCCTGGTGAACCTGCCGTTTTTCCAACAGCAGTATTATCTGGGGTTACGCTATTCTCCTGAAACGGGCTGGTATCGGTCTGGAACGGTTCCGATGCTCCCTCACCCAGAGTATCTATAATGGCTGATATAATATCTATGACCCACGGAGGAGGAACTTATAGACCTCCTCAAGAAGAGGGTGAAGAGAGGAAGCCTTGGCTTCCTATGATTTGGAAAGAACGTCCCGACTATGAGCGGGACGCTATCATGCGTTATGAGCGAGGGGAACCTCTCAAACCTTGGGAGTATCGTCCTAAACAGGAAACCGAATCTGTACCCTGGTGGAGGCGCTGGCTAGACCTCTCCCGTATTGTGTCTCCTGTAGGGGCAACACCATATACATACCCTGCTTATTATACGCAGGCAGAACCTACAGACCTGGAGTTATGGGCGATAGAGGAAGCTAAGCAGGGGCTTCAACGTTGGTGGGATGAGACGGTAGAAATGTTTCAGGACACCAGAGAGACTGTCCAAACCCAATACGAAGCCAAGACTGGCTGGCGCAAAGTTGTTGAGCCAATCAAACATGGACTTATGGGACTGGCGGGCCAGGGTCTTTTCCGTTTTGTTGGCCCTGCTTTTGGACAGGCAGGCTATCTGGTAGAACGTGCTGTCGGTCGTATTGCTCGTACCAAACCCGCTCCTTTAGAGCCTTTCGACCCCGACAAATACGAGTCTTGGGAACAGTGGATAGAAACTGCACCATCTCAAAGCATTGATGAATGGTTGGATGAGGAGTACGGTTATGACCCTGATTTACGTAAAAAGGCAGAGGAAATTGCTCGAGATGTAGACCGTATATCTTTTTCCTGGGTATTCGGCGCAGGCCCAGGCCCAGAGGGGCGAGCACGGGGTCATGAAGAGTTCAAACAAATCCATCGGAAGCTTATGCAGGCTGAGGACGATGATGAAAGGGAAAAGATTCTGAAACAACATCAGAAATTCATTCCGGAGCTGGTTTTTGGGTTTGTGCTCGACCCTCTCAATATTGTATCTTGGACAGGTAAAACTCCTATAGCCACATCTCGTGCCAGAAAAATTGTTCATGCAGCATCACAGCCTCTTGATGAGGTTCTTGATTTTCAGACCGCTGCATATCGTATCACGGGAGTAGGGCGTACACCTGCTGCGAGAGCTCGGAAGGTCGGAGAGACCGTTCATGACTTTCTTGTCTTTCAACTTAAACGGGCTCATAGTGTAGACGATTTACCTCGGGTTATTCGTGAGTTTATGGAGGACTCACGGTACAATTCGACTTATGGTCAACTGGTTAAACGAGTGTTAGAAAACATCCCGGAGGAGCAGCTCTTTGATGGAGTGCACTCGACTCAGACTGTCCGCGAAGCGCTGGAGGTTGTTGCAACTAATGCATCCAAGGTTGCCCGTGCAGAAGAGATGCGTTACCTGCGGAATACCCGATGGGGGCGGGTTTTGGATGACTTTTCGCGCTGGGCTGAAAAGTGGTCTCGTATGCAGAAGAAGGTCTTATCGCCGCTCTTCCTGGGTTGGAACCCACAATACGCGATTGCTAACTGGTTCGATAATATGCGTAACATCTTTACCCGTATTGGGTGGCAGCGAATACCGGGAGGCAGTTTTACGGATAACCTAGCTCTAAATGCTCGAGCAGCCGAAAAATTCTTTTCTGATATGGTAGGGGCCATACCTCAACGCCTGAAAACAGGTTTTACCGTAACGATGGCTGAGGTTGGTGTTGAAGATGCGAATCGGGTTAAGACTGTTTGGAAGACTGTATGGGATACTATTAAAGGCCCTTTTCTAAAAGCAGCAGGTTCTATTGAGGAACGGGCTTCGGCATTTGCTATCACACAATCTTATATCAAGCGCTGGCCAAGAATTTGGAGTCAGGCTATGCCCCAGCTTCCTGATGAGCTTGCAGATGCTATTCGCGCCGCATCTCCCGAACGGGGAGAGGAGTTGGTAGAGGCCATCAATTCCGTAGGAATTGGAAAATACGGCTACCGTGCCGTTCTGGATGAACTTAAGGCTATTGAGCAAGCCGTTGTAGAGGGGGCAGAAGTAGAGGGACGGGTTATTGGAATCGGCTGGTACCTTCGTCAGCTAACTAAACCCGAACGAGAGGCTATTCTTGCCCATCCCGATATTCTTGATGAAGTTCAGAAACTATCTGGTGTAACAAGTGAGGCAGAACGGCGGGGAATTATAAACAACCTTCGGCGAATGATAACCGAGGGAGCCGAAGAGGTTGCCAAAGAGAAGCACTTTCGTGACCTCCAGTTTGTGGGTTGGGGACATCATAAAGCAAAAATTCTTCGGGCGGTGGAGAGTGTTACGCAGCGTTTTGCCCGCCATCCTCTTGTCCGAGAGGTAATGACATCCGACTCACATGATTTCGACCTCTTGCGTCGAGTTGCTGCAGTTTATGGTGTGGACGTTGCTGACCTGTGTGAACCGATGGACGATGTTGTATTTAAGATGATTCAGGCGGGCGAGCCTCCGAGGAAGCTGTGGGAGTATTATCAAAAGACTTATCCCTTTATGCGGAAGTTTTATCCCAGATTCACGGACGATATTGGGGAGCAGGTTCTCCAAGATGGCGTTATGGAGGCCATGCATCAGCTAACCCACTTTGACGAAATAACTCCCATCAAGGCAAAGGACGCATTCTTTGAGATTTACAAAAAGCTTCTTCCGAAGGGTCGTCAGAAACTTGTAAAAGATATTCCAGAGGTTGATACTTTACGAATTCCTCCGTCTCTAATAGACGATGCCGGAGCTCTGGAAATTCTTAAGAAAGTACAACAGTGGGTTAAAGATAACCCTCAGTATGTTGTATCGCCTGAGGATTATGACGACTTACAGCACGCGGTTCAGCTCGCCAAGCGCTACATGCTCTATAAAGAAAACATGGATGAGTGGGTAGAGTGGGCCAACTCGTCCTGGAAGATAGACCGCCTGCCTGAGAATATCCCGAACCTGTATGATATTGTCCGCCTGTATAAGACCCATTTGGAATCTGCCATCGAGAAACTAGACCAGCGAACGTTCAAGGCACTGAATCCATCAATGGACATTCCTCCGTCTTTGTGGAGTAAGATTGTTGATTGGTTTGATACCGAATTCCAGAAAGCGATGGACTTAGCCCAATACACCACTGCTCGACTAGCTCTTGCAGATAGGGACTTTGCCATTCTGGACTATCTTGACCGCACGATTCTTGATGTCTTTTTGGGTTTGGGGATTCCCTATGAGTATTGGGCTGTTCATAACATCTGGAATTGGTTACTTTATATTGTTGACCACCCTCGTGTGATGAGTTGGCTTAACCGCTATCAGGCGGTGATGGAAGCCCAACTTGAGAAAGACCCGCTCGTTCCAAGGCGGCTGAAAGGCTGGTTTCCGGTTGGGATTCAAGGTATGTATAAGTTTCTAACCGACCAGGCATGGTCGGCGGATACAGAGCTTTATTTCGCTCCTATGAGAATTTTATTTCCGCTCGAGACTATGCCGATGTGGGGAAAGACATACTTACCCGACAACTATATGGACATCACTCGAGGTCGTGAATGGGTATTTATAAATAATATGTGGTCTACCAGCCCAATTCTCTTTGATTCGGTCGCTTTGCTGGCTAACGCCGTGCTTCCTTGGGCAGAGGAACACCAACCTACATTGGCCCGTTATATCAAACGGTATATCCCGCCCATGGCTATGAAGACGGGTACAGCGTATTGGTCAGCCACCCGAGGGATTCGGGGATTATCTATTCTTGGAGAATCAATACTAAAACGGATGGGAATTGATGTCCCTCCTGAGGGACTAAACCCCGAAGGGACTATTCATGATTGGCTAGGTCTAGGTAGAATACAGCCCACCGAAACTTACTGGCGTTATCAGTGGATTGCTAACCTCCTGGGCAGCGGCGAGATAACCGAAGAGGAGGCAATTCAGGCTCTCAGAGAACAGAAAGGTAGAGCCTGGGATTTAGCCGTTCGTAGAGCTGCTGAACAGGTCGCCATTCCATCTGCTATCCGCTGGGGTACGTATATGCCCTTTAAAATTTACCCATCGGAAGAGCGTATCCTTCGTGGGCAAGGGCAAATTTATAAGAAATATTATGAACGGTATGAGCAAGGGGATAGAGATGCCCTCAAAGAATTTTATGAAATTTATCCCGAGTACCGTTTTCGTCAGCTGGCTTTTCGCTACTGGGATGTAGCCAAAGGCGAAATCTCCGAGGAAGAGTGGCAGGAATGGGTTGACCTTAATCTCAAGGTTAACGAATACTATCAGAAACGAGGCGAGCTCGAACGACAGCGCCAGGACGCTTTACAGCGATTTCCGATTGGTTCTCCCGAACACTATCGTACAATTCAGGAATTTTCTCGTAGACGGCAAGAGTTAAATGAGGAGTATGAAGACGTTCTTACAGAGTATTTTGATGTTTTGGCCGATAATCGTAAGAAGTTTATCCAGTGGCGGGATGGGCCAAAAGCCAAGGCTATGCGGGAATTTCTGGACAGATGGTACAAGGCTGACCCCGAACAAAAAGAAAGGATGCTAGAAAACCTCCCACAAACCATGTTGGAGGTTGCAGCTTCTGTACGGGCTGATGAAGAGCCTCGTCTTTTTACGGCTCTAGACATCCGTAGGGAGCTGGTAAGACGGGACACACCCGTTGATGCAGTATATCGAGAGTTAAACAATCAAGTTGCTAAGGTATGGGACAAATTCTATCAAACTGACTGGTGGAAGGAAAATACTACACAGGAAGTTCAAGATTTGTATGCTGTTTATAGAGACTTAGATTTCCCATCCAATCAGGAGTTTCGAGAAGCACATCCCGAGCTGGATAAAGCACTTAATGATTACCAGCAATGGAGAGATGACCTGCTCAATACAGTACTTGACCCAACAAGCCCCGACTTTATTGCTGCTATTACCGTCCTTCACCCTGATTGGGATGAAGATAAGATTGCTGAGTTAAAACGGATTGGTAAACAAATCGGCGCTTTCGTCGCAAGAGATTATACGTACATACGCGGAAGCGACCGAGATATGGTTATATCTGAACTGTGGCGCTTTTGGGAAACCCTGCCCGAAAAAAGTTTGGCAAGACGAATGGCCAAAGACGTTCTAGGGCCTCGTTTCGCCGAGCTCTTTCTGGCCGGTGAGTACAACCAGATTTCTGATGAGGAATTGGCCCTGTGGCTTAACCTTCTGCCAGACGACTGGACATCGTTAATTCCCGAGGGTCGCCGTCCTCCTTTCGGTACAGGGCCTGTGCCGATGACGGAACAAGAACTTTTATTCGCAGCGCGTCGTCTGACCCAAGAAGAGTGGGACGAGATGGTACAGGGTGGCTGGATACCTCCTGAGCCAGAAGATAGGGAGGCATACCGCTTTGCTCCAACAGCTCGCCCCGAGACTGGACTTACCGAGGAGGAAGCACGTAAGGAAGCACAAGAAGCTCTGGAGAGAGCACGCGAACAGCTCCGTGCGGGGGAGGCCCCTGAGAAGATTGTTCTTCCGTCCCCCGCAGAAGAACAAGAGTATCAGCGGGCCTACGAACTGTTACAACGTGCTCTTAACGGAGAGTCCGACTTATGGGAACACGAACTTGTTGAGAAGTGGTTCCCACCCAATACTCCATCCCGACGCTTCTGGAAACTCTGGTATGACTGCGTGCCGCCGGGGGAGCTGGGAAAGTGGGCAAGAGAGCATCCTCTTGTTTCTGCCATCCTGGACAAAGTATCTCGTAAATACATTACTGACGATGCTTATACTGCGGCTATGGAGTTTCTGATTGAGGAACTTCCTAAACACGACATTGGTGACCCCAGGGAGTATGAACAGGCACGGACAGAGGCTGAAGAGTATTTTGCCCTGATGACTCCAGAACTAGAGGCACTACGAGACGCATATTTCCAGATTCCGCAAGGAGCTCGCTGCGAAGGCATGAGTTGCCGACGTAAATTCTTAGAGGAGCATCCCGAATTACTAGCTCTCTTCGATGCCCAAAACAAATTTAAGGCCGAGCACCCAATCTTTACTAAGTATTACGACCCGGATTGGGTACAGCGGCAAGAGAAGTACGCTCAACGTACAGGTGGTGGTCGGTATCGAGGGAGTGCGTATACAGGGAAAGGCTTCTATCGGGGCTCGCCTATGTCGCAGGTAACCTGGCGGGGTCTGGTACATTCTCTTGGCCCTCTAGTAATGGGAGAGCTTATTGAGCATTGGGCTTCTAACCGTCCTTTATCCGCTGCGGCCAGACGACATCTACGTCGTGTTTGGGAAGCGAGTGGCACAGACCTGTCTTTTGACGACTGGTTGGACTACATTCGGCGGCTATGGGTTCGGTTTGGGGCAACCGGCTTCAAGCAGCCCAGCGCGCCACGAGTTAATATTCCGCCTGTTCTCGGTGGCCCTTACGTCACCGGGCGGACGCGATGGAGAATAAGGAGGTAGAAATGAATGACGACCAGATGAAGGTTCAGGACACGCAGGACAAACCTTCCCCCGAAGAGGGTTCCGACGAAGGGATGCCTCAAGGCGCAGATACCCCGGAGGTGTCGAGCGAGAAGGTAGTACCGGCGCGAGACCTGGATGCTCTGAGGTCTGTCAAAGACAAGGAGATTGCTGCCGTCAAAAAACAGCTTGCCGAGCTCAAGGAACGTCTTCAGAAGGCTGAGACAGAGCGGGCGATTTTGGAAGAACGTGCTAGAACGGCGGAGGCAATGGCCTCAGAAGCACAACGTCAGGTAGCACTTCGCCAAAGTGTCAAAGCTGCCGCTACTCGAATTGCTATGAGTTATGGCCCAGAAATCGGGCGGACAGCAGAGGAAATGTTGATGCAGGCGGAGAGTCCTGACCATCTCAGCGCTCTGTTATACGAATTTTATAATGACAAACTCCCTGAGCTTATCGGGCTAAGCACACAAAAGAAAGAGAGAGAAGAGAGGAGGCAGCAAGCCATGTCTACGACTGTTGGAGTTACAAGCGGAGCACTTCCTCCTACGTCACCTTCTTCGCCAGCGGCGAGCGGGGATGTTCTTGATTCTGTAAAGAAAGACGTTGCCCGCGCACGGCGAGAGCGACTGTGGAAGGATTCCCCTGAGGGCATCGCAGCTCTGCGCAAAGCACGAGATGTATGCATCTCGCTGGGCTATCCGTCAAAATACCTTCCCAGGAATTGTTCCTGGGCACAGATTGCTAATGCCATATCTACGCTGGAAGATTTAGGAAAAGGTACGAGAGGAGGTGCTACATCAAAAGTGTAGTGGAGGTAAGAAATGGCTACGGTGAAGATTGGCCCTGAAAGTACCTATTCCGCTACTCAGCAGGTTGTCCGCAGTCTCGAAGACCGTCTCGACCTCATCACCAATGACGAGTATCCACTCTTGCGCACTGTGGGTCTGGGTAGTGGTGGGTCGGTGGATAACAAGAAGTATGAGAAATAGCCACTTGTACTTCTTCCACCCAGTACAACGAGACGTGGGATGTCATACAAAGTGGAGTGGCAGTATGACTAACTCGTTGTACTGTAAAAACCCCGCTGTATGCAAGGACACCTGAGTATCCGGAGGTGCTGATGAGGCGACAAACCAATGGTGCAGGCAATTTGCAGGCAAGCCCGTTTGATATAGGATATGTGGGAGGCTGTTTGGATTGTGATGGGTGTATTACTATCACGCGGGTACAGCCTCGCAAGAGACGGCCACGAGGAAGGTTTATTCCTGTCATCCAGTTTCAAAACACCAACTCCGAGTTCATAGAGGGGCTACATACTATTTTCGACAGGTATGGTGTAGGACACTGGATAGGATGGAGACCACAACGGGGACTAGGCCAAAAGCCTGTAGGAGTGTTGCATATACAGGGGCTGAAGCGCGTGGCAAGATTCCTATCTGTTTTTGGAATATGTGCAAAGGCAAAGCGAAAACAACTTCAGCTTTTGGCCGAATACGTAGATGTTAGGCTACGGCGTCCTCCAAAAACTCCTCCCGATAACTATGATGTTGAGATGTGGATTGAAATCGGTCGTCTCAACGGGCGTGCCCCAGAGACTATACGCGGGGCGTCCTGTTAATGGACGATGACATAGTCCGACCTCTATGGCGACATAGAGTTAACACGTTTTGGACGAGTTGATTCCCATCTCCGACGCCATTAACATGGCGGGTGGTTATACCGCCGATGGAACAACCCTAACGGTTGACAATGGCGAATACTTCAAGCCAGGCGATTTGATTCTGGTGGATTCGGAGATTATGTGGGTAATGGCAGTTGAGGGCGATGACCTGACGGTTAAGCCCGCTATGTGTGGTACAAGTGCTGCCAACCACAGCGACAATACCGTCGTTTATATTTTGGGAAACGCTCAGCTCGAGGGCTCCAGTCCTGGTGCCGCTCGTCAAGTTGTAACCACCCAGGTCTACAACTACACTCAGATTTTCAGTGAGGATGTCGAGATTTTCGGCTCCGAGACTGAGATGGCGGAATATGGAGTTGAGGGTATGGCCAAGCTCGACTACCGCATGGACAAGCGAATGCGCGAGCTCTATCAGAAGATGGAGCGCGGCTTGCTCTATGCGAAGCGCAATGCGCCTTCCGACAATACCGAGCCTCGCGTTTCCGGCGGTCTGGCCCAGTTCCTGAGCACCAACGTTACCGACAAGTCTGGTGCGGCCCTGGAGGAGGCCGACATCATTGATGAGTTGGAAAACATCTTCAACAACTACGGTCAGGAGGAAGTTCCTGACTTGATGGTCGGCAATTCCTGGGTTAAGCGGAAGATGACTGCCTGGTATCGTGGTCTCATTACGACCGACCGTGCTGAGCGCGTAGGTGGAGCCAGGATTGACCGAATCGAGACCGATTTTGGCACAGTAGACTTCCTGCTCGACCATCTGGTGAAGGGCGGTGAGCTCTACTTGCTGAACATGCGGTACATTGACTCGGTTGTACTGGGCGCTCGGTCTTTCAAGGCGATAGACGCGACTATCCCCGGTAAAGACCATATCGCTCGTCGAATCCTGGGTGAGTACGGCTGGCGTATTCGCAACGAGCAAACTATGGCCAAGATTTATAACTTCAGTACAACCACGTAGTGGATATAGGTCGGAACCTGACTCGGGGGCGGTAGTATTATCTACCGCCCCCACCATAATCCAGAGACCAACTGGATAAACAAACGTGGAGGTAAAAATGGCTGACGTTAGACTACTGGAATATCGTCGCAAGTGGGAAAAGCGCTGCGACATTGTTGGCCTGAAGTCCAGCGCAGGTGGTGCGACTGAGGTGAGCGAATGTATCGGCTTTTGGCGTGCTCCTGTAGATGCTTTGCTGCTCAGGGTTGGCATCATCTTCGGTGCCGACATCAGCAAGCAGGCTTCGGGTTCTGTGTCCAAGGTCAATTTCAAGCTCTACGACAGGAAGGATGACGGTTCTGGTACTACTCAGGTAGGTAGTACTATCGAGAATACCGCAGCTCTGGCCGACGACATCCTGCATGATTTTGAGGCGGGTGGCTATAAGTTGGCTGAGGGCTACGTCCTGGGCGTGGAGCGAACGGAAACTGACTATGGCACATCCAACGCTGCAGCGGTAGTTGCTCCGACTCTAGTGGTGGAGTGGATTCCATACTTTGCGACGTAAATAACTAAATAATTTCGGGGGAAGGGGGGCTTTACAGCCCCCCATCCCGACATGTGAGGGAGGTAGAAATGGCAGAAGAAGTTAAAAAGAGAGGGCCTGGTCGTCCTCGCAAATACCCTCGACCAGAGGAAGTAGATGCCAAACTTAAAGAGGAAATTCCCGTCCTTGTTGTTACTATGGGCCGCAGCCATCGTGTGGAGATTGGCCCCAGGGTAACTGACCCAGGCTACCCAACCTACTTGTATTTCTCGTACTGGGACATCAAGCGGGCCGGTTTGGGAGCGGGAGAAGATACTCCCATGTGCTGCATTAAGCTGACCAAGGATTGGTACGAGAATTATATTGAGGGTAAGGCTATCTACGAATGGCTAAATACCTACGATAAACTTCTAAACTACTTTGACAAACAGGAGATGTATGAGTTTGGCTGTCCCATTTGCGGGGAGACCCTTGTTCACATCTCTGAATATCTCAAACATATTCAGACCCATAAAGAGGCATTGGCAAACTTATAAGACCCTAATGGAGGTAAACGACAATGGCATGGACGAGCGTTGACTCTTTGAACCCACCCAAAGCGGCAAACCGTGTGGTGGATGAGACGGGCATTCGATTATCGGATGGCCCTTGTGTACTTTATCGCGCCGTTTTCACCTGTCTGAAAGTGGACAGCACAGACGGATATTCACTATTGAACATCGAAGACGCTACGTCTGACGGCGGTGGAACCATCTTGATAACCCTACCCTTCCAGGCGGCAGGCGAGACTGTTGAGGTTCGCTTCCGCAACGGCTTGAATTTTACCAACGGGCTGGGAATTGACCTGACTGCCGGTTCTGCTGGCGATGGTGAGGTCATGATTACCAAGTTTTTCGCTCAGACAAAACAGGCGTAAGGAGATAGGCTATGGCTAGGACATACAAGCAGCACATTCTATGGGAGCCTTGGGAGTCCAGCGGCTACAAGAGTAGTAGCGGGGCAATCAAATCCGGGCCAGGCCGAGTTGGAGGGATAATCATTATCACGGACGGAACAAATGACGCCACCGTCATCCTACGGGATGGAGGTTCAAGTGGCACTCAGAAAGTCTACGGCTATTGCGCTGGTTCCGATGTTACCAATACCGTCATGCTTCCACCGCCTGGAGTACGATTTGATACCGATATTTATCTTTCTCTGTCTGGTACCAACGCTACTGTTATCGTGCTGTACAAGTAGGTGAGCAATGAGAAGCAGAAAACGAACGCTTTCGGCCCTGGTCAGCCGATTGGCAGCGATGTTGGATGATACTGGTCATACGCGCTGGTCGTCTACTGAGAAGCAAGAGGCAATCAACCTGGCTATCCAGGCGGTCTGGCCGCGCTGGGTGGAGATTATAGATGTCTATCCCTTTGATACATATGATATGGAAACATTTGCATATCTTCTGCCCGAGGGAATAGACGACGTAATTGCCCTTTATTTCAAACCCAGCAATACTGATGACCCCTGGTGGTTGGTAAAGAAGTGGCATGTAGATGGAGATTTTCTATATCTCCATGATTCTTATAAAGATTACGATGGCCACGATATGAGGTTAGTTTGCGTTCGGGCTCCCTGGGAATTTAATACCACAGGAGTTACGGGCTCGGATGGCGCAACGACTATATCTACGGGGACGTTCACCTCATCTAGTGCTACTTTTCAGACAGATGGAGTAGAGCCTGGAGATGTTTTATGGTTGTACTCGGGTTGTGATGATGAGGATAGAAAGTTCTGGCTTATAAAGTCAGTAGACAGCGAAACTCAGCTAACTGTTTACGGTAACTTCTCGGCTACAGATACCAATATTACTTACTATATCAATTACTTCACCTTCGTACCTGAGATGTATATACTTCACAAAGCAGCGTCAGAATTGTTTCAGCTATCCGGTCATAAAGGGCTGGGGCAAGACGTTACAGAAGATATGCAATGGGCTGAGTTTCATGCTCAGATGGCTGAATACTATATTGACCGCCAGGGGAGGGCATATCCCAGCAAGAGGACAGCATAATGGCTTATTCTCTGTCTGATGTTCGATGGCCAAAGCTTCGAACACGGAAGCGTTTTGGATTAAAGCGTACACGGCACGACCGCGAGAGAAAACCAAAATTTGATTTGACCTCTCGCGGTCGTCGCCGCACACCTCTTGTACAAATTCAACAACCCTGGGCTGTTTGGCATCCTGAAGAGGAGACGACATAATGGGAACACCATACTTTGATTGGGCTTGGTGGCGAGGCGAAACTCGCAGGGCAATCCAGCTTACTTGGACATCAGATACACGGATTAAACATATATCCGTGTATCTAAAACGAAATCCGGACTATCCCCCTCATACTACTGAGATATCGTCTATTGAGTGGGAGTTCCGTGAGGGAACATCCGGAGACGAAACAGGTTTAGCTAATTCCACTGTTAAGGCATCAGGTAGTTGGGTTTGGGATAACGACGACTTGTGGCCACCTCATCAAGAAAGGTGGGCAACAGCAGTATTTACATCACCTGTCACTATAAACTCGTCAAAGTATTACTGGTTTGTTATAAAAATACCAGGAGATGTCGTAGATATTAAATTTAAACCTGCCTGGTTAATCCAATACAATTCTAGTGGAGCACCTACAGGTTATGCACAGGTTTACTCGTATTGTGGAGGCTCTTGGAGTAAACTGGCGGATTGGTATTGTCGCTATGAAATAACAGACCCACAGGCTGGAGTCAAATATCATTGCGTTGTAGACGGAGTCGGCTTCATGACGCCAGACGACCTGGCTAGCTATCGCTGCCAGCTTGCCACATCGTTTGGAGCAAACCTTAGAGGTGGAATGCAGAAGTACTCTCAGCTCCAGTATCCCTATTCGTCTTTCTCTCAAGATTCTTTCTATCATGGGATGGGATGGTTACGATTTGAAGACCCTCAAACGTATTGGTTTGGTATGAACGTTGATATGAGGGTTGATGGACAAGCCATTTTAGCCCCTCTGCCAACAATTACTACCGTCAACGATGACTGGGATAGATATCTCCCCGATAACCGTTATGATATAGAACTCCCTTGGCGAAAACACTCGTCCGATACTGTAACAGTTCAAAAAGTTGCTCAACCTTTTACACTCAAGGCTAATGATACACTCTATGGAGTAGTTGTTTATGTCAAAAAGCACTGGCAAAACGCTAAAATTGGAGGCGACCTCAAAGTATCTCTCTGCCAGGATAACTCCGGCAATCCGGGGTCAGTTATTGAGACCAAGACCATCACATCGCATGTTCGCCAGTGGACAACTCCCGTTTGGGTAGACTTTTCAAATTATACAGCAGGGACATCTGACGAAAATCTCTGGATTGTAGTTGAGACAACTGCCACCGATTTCTCATCCTTTGAGGTTTGGGCAGGCTGTCCCCCTGGAGATACGGGGGAAATTAAATACTATGACGGTTCAACCTGGAAGAGTGATAACGGTTATTCACTTGTTTTCTGTGTAAACCATCAGACGTTTGTACAGGACTGGAATGACCTCGACCATCCTGCTTTCTTCTGTGAATTTAACGGAGACCTTTACTTTGCTTACCACCAAAAGGTGTATAAGTGGAGTGAGACATCAAATGCCTGGTCTGTAGTAGATACTGTATCGGGTGGGGAATGTAAAGGTTTAGCTGCCTTTGGTGATTACATTTATGCTGCCTGGGGAAGCGGAAACGTTGTTCGCCGCTCTAACGATGGTTCAACCTGGAACGATGTATCAGGTATCAACGCAGACTTGCTCTGGGTTGGAAAAGGATATTTGTGGAAAAAGGATACCACAAATGGTCACAAAATACAGTACTCTAACGACGGTACAACCTGGTCATCAGACATCTCCGTAGGAACGGACGATTATGAGGTCACGGGCTTTTGTGAGTTTAACAACGTAGTCGTTGTAGCAAAAGAAGACGGTTTATATTATATTGACCGTGACTTTCTAGCTCACAGCTATTTCTTGTATAGAGACCAAGCAGACAGCCTTAACGGAAAGAATATCCAGGTTTGGTCGAATAATATTTATATCCCCGTTCATTCAGGATTGTGGAGATGGACAGGCTCTATGGTGGATATGATGGGGCCCGACCGTCGAAGCGGTATGCCGAAGTATTGGCGCGGCCGAGTCGCAGACATGTTGGCATTTGGCAATGGTATGTTTGTAGCCTATGATAACAATGCCAGTGCAAGCGACTGGTCAAGTCTTCTCTACTATAACGGAATTGGATGGCATGGCTTCTTAATGGGTCAAACCCAATCCACCGACGGTAGGTTGACGGCTCTGGCCTTAACTACAGACATTGGAAATGAGACCCGCCTGTGGATATTCACAAACTATCATATATCTTACATCGTCTTATCTGACCGTACAGAGAACCATTTTGAGTGGGACGGAGCGAAGTTTATCACAGAAGGGTGGTTTGTTACTCCCTGGTGGGATGGTGGGCTATACAATGCCAAGAAGTATTTCAACAACGTTACGTTCGTAGCTGATGGTTTAACCGATAACACCTACATAGACATTTTTTATCAGCTCGACGGGGCTGACATTGATGACGACCAGTACTATCTGGGGAGGTTAGACAGTAGCTCTCCTAATCCTCAAACCTTCCATCTGCCCGATGAGACCGAGGCATACAGCATCCGCTTTATTTTCTATCTTTATACGCAAGATGCGTCGGAAACGCCCAGATTGCGTAGTTACAACTGTGAGTGTTTAGTAAGGCCGCCAGCGAGTTATGTTCATTCCGTTGCTTTGACTATTGGTGATAGAGTTCGCCTGATGGACGGGTCTGAGGATACCAATTCTGCAGATACCCTCTGGACTCATCTTCAAAAAGCTCAGGCCAAAGTAACGCCTATTATCGTTCATTTTCCGTTCAAATCAGTACGGGGGTTTATCAGCGCATTACAGGAACAAACATCGGTTTATAAAGAGCAGGGCGCTACTCCACAATGGGAAAGAGTGGCCCTACTTTCAATAGTGGAAGCATAATGCGTTTATCAGATATAAAATGGCCCAGGACACCCAGGAAAGGCCGTTATATTCGTGAGCCCAAAACAGGGACTAGACTTATTCCTCTCGGAGAGACTTTGCGAGAGGCAATGATGGCGGGCCCTGTAGATGCTCCTGCATCCGAGCGGATAATCTACGGCTGGCTTCTCCGTTTTGGTATCCCCTTTGACTATCAAGTACCTGTGATGGGAGGGCGAGCCGTTCCCGGAGGTGCAGTAGTAGACTTTTTAATCTACATTACCACTCCTCCTACAGTGCTAAGGGTTATGTCTTACTGGCATACCGACCCTGCTCAACGAGAAATTGACGCCCTTCAAAAAGCTGTTCTGGAGGAGGATTTTCAGTTTCGAGTAGTAGACATCTGGGAATGGGAAACCATGGACTGGGAGTTTCTCTCCCGAAGGATGCGAGAACTAATCTTCACCAATGCTACAACAGGCAGCGTGCCTGAGGCTACAATAGCCCATCAAACTACTGACCCGTTTGAGGAAATCATCTATGGCTTTAACGGTTCGTGAGATTCTAAAAAGACATGATGAGCGTCTCCAAGACCTGGAAAAGCGACTCGGTGCTATTGGCTTTTGGCAAGCCCAGCCCGAACAGATTCAACTCAGTGGGGAGACGTGGGAGGTATCAGGAGACCAAATAGCTGTCTGGTCTACCAATACAGACCGTCCTCTGTCCTGGACACAAGGACGGTGGGCACGTCTTAGAGCAGGAAGAGTCGAAGCACGTGGAGACGCATTCGACTTCAGGTCAGCCGCTAGTGGAGCTCGTATCATCTTCGATGATACAGGGCTATCCTTGTATAGTGCTGCAAAGCGAACAGTCTTCCTGGATGCAGCTACTGGTGATGCTGAGTTTGAGGGGACAGTTACTGCATCCGCTGGTGTTATCGGCGGATGGACGATAACATCAACCGAACTCCACAATACAGATATATGGCTTGATGCGGCAGCCAAACAAATTGCTATCAAATCTCAGACGTTTGGTGCAGCAGGTCTCCAGGCTGAGTATGATAGTGCCAATGCCGTAGCTAAATTCTACGTTGGAGACGGCGCTAACGCCTTTTTCCAGTTTGATGGCAGCAAAGTTACCTGGAAGGCAGCCAATACCGAGCTCGATGCGTCTGGAAACCTTTCGGCATCTAATGCCACAATATCAGGTACGATTACCGCTACTGCAGGCCAAATCGGTGGATGGACTATCACTTCTACCGAGCTCCACAATACCGACATTTGGTTAGACGCTGCGGCCAAACAAATTGCCATCAAGAGTCAGACATTTGGCAACGCGGGTATCCAGCTAGAATACAATGCGGGCTCTCCACGCTTGTATGTTGGTGATGGGGCTAATGCCTTCCTGCAATTTGACGGCAGTAAGCTGACGTGGAAAGCAGCCAATACTGAGTTGGATGCAAGCGGTAATATTACGGCAAATAACGCTACAATATCGGGCACAATTACTACATCTAACCTCACGGCGGATGGCGGTACAATAGGTGGATGGAGTATTACATCCTCCGTTCTTCAGAAGCTGTCTGCAAACGTAGGTATTATTCTGGACAGCACTATACCAGCCGTTAAAGTAGGTGACACTGGAGATACATACATCTTAATTGATGGAGCAAACGGTCGGGTTGGGGTTAGTAATTTCTCGTCTGGCGTACGTGGATGGCGCATTGATGCAAATGGTGATGCTGAATTTAACAACATCACAGCGCGAGGCGTCTTCCGTACTCCCGTTTTCTTAAAAGACGAAGTAACAGCTATCGGCGGTTCATTCCTTGTCGCCGAAGTAGACGCATTAACTTCTGATGTAACAACTCCATCATCTACTGGCAGCTCGTTTACATTTAAATGTGAGCATAATTACTTTGCCGTTAATGATATTGTAAGGTGCAAGCCTGATGGCACACGGCAATTTTGGGCAACCATCACTGGCATATCCGGAGCTGGCCCCTATACATATACAGCTACTTTTAATAGTGGCAATGCCAATACGACTTTCTACGCCGGGGAAGCTGTAGTTAATTACGGTTCAAGCGGGCAAGGTCTTGTACAACTTACTGCCACCCTTGCCAACGCTCCTTTTATTAACATATTTACTCATGCAGGCTCTCCCTGGTCGAGCTTGACTGAACGGGTCAGGATAGGAAAGCTTGATGGCATAACAGACCCTAAATTTGGTAGCTTGTCGGGTTACGGTATATGGACAGATAATGGTTATTTTACTGGTAAAATCAAGGCTACATCTGGCGAGCTACAAACACTTGATATTACTGGTTTCTTATTGCTGACTGGCAGTGGAACTATCTGGACGAGTTCTGGCTTGCCTAGTCTTCGACTTGATGCAAACGGATTAAAGGCTTATGATTCAGGCGCCAATGTTGTATCTCAGCTAGATGCCAGTACAGGAAAGCTCTGGTCAAAGTTAGGAGGATTCGGCGGGACGTTTGATAACCCCAAGATTGTTCTCAATACCGATGGCACAGTATCGCTGAAGGACTTATCGGTTGAGGGAACGCTTACCTTATCAGGCAGCGGTAAAATCATTACTGCTGCGAGCCCAAATCCACGCATTGAGCTAACCACAAGCTTACTGGCAGGTTACAGCGATGCAACTACCAAGGAGTTCTACATTGATGCTGCTACGGGTAAAGCTTATTTTGCTGGTGGTAATGCAGTTCTCAGTGCTTCGGGGATTGAGTTAAGCGACACCCTGGATATTATTTTCACACACACACAAACCAGTGGGACTATCAAGGGCTTAAATAATGTTGTTACTGCCAATCCTGGTTCAGACTCTGCTGTAGATACTTGGGGAGCTTTTCTGAAAGCCCAAAGTCAGAGTGGAAATGCTCATAATATAGGTACGCTGATTGGGGCAATCGGAACTGCATCTCACTATGGAGGCGGAACAACAGATGAAGTTGTGGGCGTTTATGCATCTGCCTTTGCTCGAAATGGGTGCGGAAATCTAGATGAGTTGACGGGGGTTTGGTCATACGGAATAGTCGAGGCAAGTAGTGGAGACATCCAGAACGTCTACCTGTTTAAGGGCATGATGGCGGTTAACGCCCTAAGCGGAACCATAAACACGGCCTATGGTTTAATGCTCCCCGATATGAGTACGAACGCCCTTACAAGTTATGGCGTTTACCAGGACGGCACAAACGACATCAACCTTTTCAAGGGCAAAATCCGCCTGGAGAACGACCTGGAGTTTGACTCTGGGGACTACCTGGATTATGATACGGCTAATAACTACTTCCGCTTTTTCATCGGGAACACACAAAGACTCCAGATAGGGGCTGGGGCAATTACGGCACTCTATGCCAGTGGAAATGCCTGTTATTTCGATGGGCTTATGAAGCCTAAATTTATGATTATTGATGTCAGTACGGCCCAGAGCCCCGCAGCAACCTGGACTTGGTATAACGTGACAGGTGCAAGTGTATCCTGGACATCATATACTACCGAACATATCCTGGCTATAGGCCAATCTCACTGGCATAAAGGAACTGCTGGAGACAATGATTTTGTTCAGTTGCGGTGGAATCTAGATTCAGGAGCCGTGTATGATGAGTTCTTCCGCTTTACTTTTGAACACGATGATTGGCCTCAGAGACCTGCATGTTGGTTCTGGACTAACCTTTCGGCAGGCAGCCATTCCTTGCAGTTGCAATTTCGGTCTAGCTCAACGGGGCCAACGATACATAAACAACGCTTCTTTATCTGGAGAATAAAGGCATAGGAGGGAATTGTGGCACGCATCAAAATCGAGAAGGTCGAGATTGACTTGCTCAACAATACTCTACGGGTTGATTTAACCTTTCATGATGATGTACCTATTGAGAACACCAATGCACGACGTACTCTTGTAGGTGGTGAAACTCATATATTTCTGGCGGAGCCTCTAGGAGACCTGGCCGATGCACGTCGGCATCCTCTTCCTTCTGCATGGAGAGCCGATTTGGTAAATCTAATACAGAGAATACATGCCGACATACGACAATATCTATAGAAGGAGGTAGAAATATGGGAAAAAGACCGTCTGTAAAGCAAGTTCTGAACGAGGTTTGCAAACTTACGGGTACAGACCCTGGCAGCTATGAGCAGCTTCCTCAGCGGATATCTCAGATTTTTGATATAGCCTTAGCTGCTCCCCAGGGAGTCTTCCTGGTCTGGAGGGAAGGAGTCGCGGGCTCTCTCAACATCGTAACTTTGGGTATAAATACTAATGACCCCGTAGCTTTAGAGAATATTGCACAAATTCTTCGTTCAGCTGCTGACACTTGCTCTCGACAGGCTTTAGCACAAGCTCTTGGAGAGGACACTACCAATGCAGGACAGCGACAGACTCAATCAGAGGGTGAATCAAATAGAGCTACGCCTGGCAAGGCTGGAAGAAAGAATTCATAACATCAGCCAGGCGGTGAACCAAATCAAGGACAACGAGCAAAAACATGTATGGGCACTTATCATGATGCTGGCGGGCTCGTTGATTCCTCTGGTTCTAAAGGTACTTAATATAATTTAGATTAGTCTAATCCAAATTAGACTAATCTATCACAACGCAAAGGAGGTAAAAATGGACTGGAAGGACGTATTGGCTATATTGATAGCCTATAGGTCTGAGATTCTCTTGGCCTTAGCTGCTATTGCCTCTTTCACCTGGCAGTGGTGGAAGAAGCAAGCCATAGCCTTTATGCTCCAAATGGAGAAAGAGGCCAGAGAGAATCTTGAGCTGAGCGGCCCCGAGAAGTTGCAGGCTGTTATGCAGCTCATGAACGAAAAACTATTCAAGGGGGCAGTTCCCGATTACATCCTGCACTGGCTTGCTCAGAAGTGGTACGATGAAGCCATGAAAGCCTAGCGCTTTGTATTTCAAGCTTGGAGTACAAAGAGAAAAGGAGGGTTCTTGCCCTCCCGCTCTCTACCTCCTTCAACCACCCTGGGTCTCGCCCCGCCCAGGGTGGTATAAAAAGAAAGGGCGGGGAGACCATCTCCCCGCCCTTTTCAGTTTTGATTCAATACCTACGAGCACCCATGCACGTTTGTCAAATGAGCTTTTAACAAAGCTTTTGTTTTGAATGAAGCGTGAGCCGTTCCTGTTTCACAAAACGGGCAGTGCAAACGAAATCTCTTTCCTCTCATGTCCTCTTCATCCCCGAAATTGGGGATGGCCAAAGCCGACCTCTCGGTTTGAGCAGACGTATCGCTAGGACTATGTTTGCTGATTAAATGTCCTCTTGCCTCCACAGGAAATTCTAGTTTCTCCCCGCAGTAAGGACACTCCCACCAAATACTAGGACTTAACCTTTCTATTTCCATTTCAACCTCCTAGGCTCCCCAACGGGGAGTTACTTTTGCATCTATCACCATTGGAAGACCTCTGACTGAGACGGATAGAGCATCTTGAACTGCTTTGGCCGTCTCCTCTGCTTCGCTAATAGGCGTTTCAACAATGAGCTCGTCATGTACCTGACCGATAACCCGTCGCCGTTGTCGGATTAACTTAAAGACTCCTTGATTGATTATATCTGCTACAGTACCTTGGATGACTGCATTAACTGCTTGGCGAAGGGCACGCTCCTCAAGTTGTTTAATGGCATGTTCTTGTTCTCCAACACTCATCTCTCGGAGAATGCGGGAAGACAAGCCGACTTTATGAAGTTCTTCCTCTAATGCTGCTCGCTCCAGGCGCTCTTCACCTGGCGAGCAATCATCAATATCTACATCCAATAATTCTTTGGCCTTTAATAGCATGGGGCGGCGAGGCCGCCCAAACGCGGTGTAAACTACTCCATCGGCCAGCGCAGTACAGCGGGTATTTTCTATCCAACGCCTGACTCCTTTATATACAAGGTAGAAGCGTTCTAACAAATCTCGTGCATCATCCAACGATACTCCTGTAATTTTAGATACCCGACTCGGGCCCGCTCCGTAAATGGTAGCAAAGTTTACGGTTTTGCCAATAAATCTTTCCATCTTAGACACTTCGTCCAACCGCTTATCAAAGATAGCGGCTGCCGTAACTTTATGGACATCTTGCCCCTGTTTATAGGCATTCAACAAACGTTCATCCTGAGATAAAGCGGCCAACACTCTTAACTCTGCCTGAGACAGGTCGGCAACGACCAGTACATGGCCAGGAGCGGCGATAAGCCAATCCCTCATATTAACCGTATTTTCAGAGCGGGCCTTGGGAATATTCTGCAGGTTGGGGTTGGCGCAAGCCCATCGCCCCGTAAAGGTGCCGAAGACTTTCCAGGTGGGGTGCAGCCTCCCATTTACCGAACTCGCAAGCCATCCTCTGTCTCCGCTTAAATAACCTAATAATTTGACTTTTTTGCGGAGGTCGAGAATTGCGCTTGCTAACGCCCGTACTTCGGGAGAACTGGAAGACTCTGCGAATCGCTCCAGGACACTCTTGGCGACGGACTTGCGCCCTCTCTTAGTATATTCATCTTTATTCCATTTTGCTCCTAATAACTCAAGTGCGGCGACCAACTGCTGTGTAGAGTTTGGGTTTTCCAAACCAGGAGCTGATGCACATATCTGTGCTTTAAGCTCGTCTATCTCTTTGGCAAGCTCGCTTTGGTACGTTAGAACTGCGTCTCTATCGAGCTGCCATCCGACTCTTTCCATCAAAAATCCTACCAAAGGTAGTTTGTATACCTGTGTTTGATAGAAATCATGAAGACTTCTGGGAATTCTTGTTGAGAACCAACGGAATAAGTCGAAGGTATTCCGAACATCAGAGCAACAGTATTCGGCCTTTTCTTCCAGAGACCATATTGGAAAGGTTTTATCCCATCTCCTGGGCTGTCTGTCCAGGACGAGCCAGGTCAGAGTCTTTAAGTCGCGAGGTAAAGCTTCGTTATAAGTAATGGCAAGCCCCATCGTATCAATGGGAACTTTCAGAGGCAATACTCCCAAATTTGCCAGCCAATGCAGGTCGAATTTAGCGTTGTGAGCGACAAGTATTTGGTAGGGGTTATCAAACCAACTCTCCAGGGCAGCGGCTAGCCCATCTTCATCAAGCCCGCCCTCCCCTACGTGGATGTACCACTCATCACGAGCATCCGCAATCCCCAGCCCGATAATGCGGTCTGATGTCCAGTCAGTACCGGTGGTTTCAAAGTCAAACGCAATCGGTCTACCTCGCAGACGTTCTCGCAAGTCTATTGCCGCATCAAGAGTCGTTATTATCATGCTCTACCTCCTTCCACCAATCATCGGAGCAAACATGTCTGTTTTCAAAATCGTCTATGCTGCGGTAGAACTCATCGCTGTGCCACCATGCCCAGGGATGGGGAAAATCATGGAGCTCGTAAATGATGATGATATACTTTCCCATATACCATCCGTGAATCAACTCACAGATTGTTCCGACACTGGTATGCCCTTTAGGAAGCCATACCAGGATAGCATCACTGCGGCCTATATGAATGATGTCGTTCAGCACCAGTTTGGCAGAGTCCAGAATTCCAAACCTATTCTGTCTGATATTATTCACAAACTCCGCCTTCTGATGAGCATCGTCGAGAAATGGGTTGATAACCTGCCATCCTCGCTCCTTCAGAATATCTGTAATACGTTTCTCACCCTCTGTATTGTGTGAAGTTGCGGGGTGAGCAAAATAAATTCTGTATACGTTCATCTCTCTACCCTCCTACTAGCTGCGCTATGGCTTGCATAATAGCCATACCTGCGCATAGCCCAAACAACAGTGCGCACAGAAGCATGAAACAGCCCAATAAGGTTGTGTCGGAAATTCTATCTTCCATCATCTTTAACCTCCTTCCTCGGCTCTCGGCCTGCTACCAACCAGAGGCGGTCGTCGTAGTCCTCATAAACAACTACATTCATTGCCGCACATATATAATCTCGCGGGATGGCCAACCCTTTTGCCGACCATCGTGCCTTTCCCGCTTTACTCTCCACAACTTTGGTAAACCTGGCCGTAAGCCATTTCCAATTTGCTTTCAGATATTTCTGTAAGTCATTGAGGGGAATCATATAAATGCGCCCCTGTTTGACAAAGTAATAAGCATACCAGTTTGCCTTGCTTGTCATCACTCCAGATGGCTTGCCAGAGCACTCGTATTCCAAGAAAAAGTTTGCCCCTGTATGGGTGTCTGTTTTGATTTCCACATCTCCCCAGGGAGATATATGCAAATCTACACCCTCTCGTTGTTTCTTTCGATTCCCCTCGTAGTCTATCAGGGTACCAAATTTTCTTGCTAAAAGCAGTTTTACTCTAGCTGCTCCCGCCGCGCCCACTGCCATCATTGCTTTCAGTGAGTAAGGCATGACCGGCCTCCAATCGTTTTTGTGCCCTGGCGACCATAACAGGGTCGTGGTCGCAGGCGAGCCACTTGCGGTTTAACGCCTGTGCAACTAATGCTACTGTCCCCGTCCCTACAAGAGGGTCAAGAACAACATCGCCAGGGTCAGTAAGTTTGTTGATGAGATACACGGCCCATCCCTCATCCTGTTGCCAGGGATGAATACTCTTGTCTCTGGCCCAAGCTCGGATTGAATCTGTAATAGGGCGATTTGGAGTCAGTTTCTGATTTACATACCAAACCAGAGGTTTCCAGCAAACCTCAATTCCCATAACCATTCGAGCATGAGACCCCTCCCAGTAATCATAGTGAATCACCCACCTGTATTTCATATGCTTACTCATCTGGGTGAGTATTTCGTCCAGGCAAAACAGAGGGGCCATAGCTACCAGGCTACCACCAACTCTCAAAACGCGACTACCCTCTCGGGCCAAAGCCTCATACAACCAAATATAATCTCTTCCGTAGGGAGGGTCTGTTAAAATCAAGTCAACACTTCCTTCAGGAAGTTGTTGCATAAACTCGATTGCGTCAGATAGTATAACCTTTCCGATATATTTCTCTATTGTCATCTGTCCTCCTCTTCGTCCTGAGCTATAATGAATTCATGTTCTTTGCCATCCAGACATACAAATGGGTCAGGACTTATTGACACGCCAAGCATCGTAAGTAAAGCATATACCATCAATCGCTCTAATGACTCCCCGCATTTATGACAGTATATATTCATTATGTTCTCCTTTCTACCATCCTCCCCAGGCTGAGTGGGCAAACTCTATCACATCGCCATCGAATTTGATTTCTTTAACAGTATATGTCCAATACCCTGTCGGCAAAGATGTCGGCTTAGTATGACATTCCAGCCAATCCTGGTTACTCTGTTGTGCTTTGGTAACTGCGTCTGATGCACTAGAAGCGCGAACGATGTAATTCCACCGCTCTCCAGCTCCCCGCATCTCCCGCTGAAGAATTACATGCCATAATGTCATTACCACAACCTCCCTCTGGCTTTCAAAACTTCTGCTACATCTTTACCGCCTTCCCATTCCAGGCTAACCACTAATAGATTAGGGAAATTGCGCTCGAAGTAATAAAATGCCGCTGTTCGAGCTCGCTGTCCCGCATCGTCCATGTCGAACGCCAGATAGAGAGTCGTTCCCATGTCAGCAAAGCGCCCCCAAATCCCGCTCCACCATTTTAACTTTGTACTACTGCCTGATGGAACAGATATAGCAGGGATGTTGTGAGACAGCGCGCTCAGGGCATCGAATTCCCCCTCACATAACAGAACCTGAGAAGGGCGGTTATTGAGAATCCAATTTAGTGCGAAAGCGGGATAAAGATAATAGAATCCTCGTCCTTCTAGTGCCCAATACTTTGGGCCGTCTTGAGTTTTGCGGTCATCTCTTCGGAATTTAACCGCCCAGACCTGGTGGTCTAAACCTAAATGAGGAATGGTAAAGGCATTCCCTTCGTACCCAATAAAAGCTCTATTTAAGACAATAGGCGATAAAGCATACCTATCGCACAAATATTGTACATCCTGTGGCTTACGTTGGTTCATCCATTTCCGAATGAGAGTTGGAGATACGGGTTTGATAGCCTCGCTTTGTTGCACTGTTTGCTGAACTCTTCCCTGGGCCAACAACCCATACAGGTAACGACGGGCTTTGGGGATTGACCATCCCAGGAAGATTCTACACGCTTCAAATATGTCTGATGTATGCCAGCCACAGCCGAAGCAGTAAGCGCCATTGGGATAGATAAACACAGACGGATGTTTGTCTCCTTCAGCGTGTCTTTCGGGAAAAGGACACCGCCTATGTCCAACTCCAAATACGTCTTGCCAATTGATGTACTTCCGAATGAGTCGCCCCTGAACCCTTGTTCGTGAACTCATTTTCGCCCCTTTCCAGAGGGTTGAATCGCGGCTCGTTTCTGAACCCAGGGGTATGTTTTAGAGCCGCAAACCCCACAAATGTCAAATGCTGTAAACCGCCGACATTGATAACATACTCTAATAGTAACCTTGACCTCTTTGTTGTCTTCTCTGGTATTTTTCTTTGACATCTTTCCCTATCTCCGCAAGCATTGCACCTATAATATAGGCAACTATCACCGCTGCCAACGCAATTGCTACCATATTCTACCTCCTTACTGGTCAACCCGCCACCAATCAGGATGTTCAACACAAATATCTCGGTGGGGACAATACCTACACATAAAATATTTATCGGGCCCTGCACACAACTCGCGAGGCGGCACTTCCCTTTTATCTAAACACTCCTGATAGAAATCAAGCAACTCCACAACCATGCTCATCACTTTATCTCTGTCCCATAAAGGGATGGCCTCTTGTTTATGTGTAGAATAAGTCAAATATGTGACAAAAGCTTTACACACAGGATACCCATTCGCTCGCAAAAGCTCAGCATAAACGTTAAGCTGTCGGATATGTTCTGGTTTGGGTTGGTCAGGGAGTCGGGATGTCGTCTTGTAATCCACCAGAATTTGCTGGTCGGGATAATACGCATCTATCTGACCTGACAAATCGGGAATATCGGGGAAAGAAAACCTGACCTCCCTGAGAACTTTCCCGAACTCGGGCGGCAGTTTCACTGCTTGTTTATCCGCATGAGCCCACCTTCCTCGAACCGAGTAGTATCCTATATCGGGAGATATGTAATAATCAATCAGATGGTTAAGAAGCGTTTTTCGAGGGAACTCTGACGTTATCTCAGTTACGGATAAACCTCTCAGCCGCCTATTTTGCAGCATCTGAGCTAACACCATCGGGTCATACTTACAATCGGGCCGCTCTTTATTCAAAGCGCACTCCAAACATCTGTGGGTGGGGGTGTTTTTGCCCGTTATGGGGCAGATAACACCCTTTATCATAAGTAACCTCCTCCGATGTCTTCCTCACGAATTACAGGAGGAAGCGGTAGAGGGAAGAACACTATTGCCTCTGGATGATAAGGTCTTCCCTCGTGGTTAAACAAAGTTATTTTATCTAGATTCTGTTCCAGTCTGGTTAAAAGAACATGAATACCTCTTGGCATGACGGCCAGGTTTTCCCATTCGTTATTGGTTGGATTACCATCAATATGATGGACGTGGTCATCAGACTTAAGCCGTCGCCCCAAGGCTGTCTCCACTTGAAGACGGTAATCATACGTCCTTCGACCGTTCGGAGTTGTTACTCTCTTCCGTGTCATGGTCGGCCCTCCCTTCTACACGTACATCTGTTACAGGTTCAATATACATCATAGCCGCTTGAATGAGCGCATTTGCCAAGACAAGTGCCTCACCCAAAGTTAACTCATGACCCCAGGTATCGGGGTTTCCATTCTCGTCCTCTCCATCGTAGGCAATAAAAATACAATTGTCTTTATGAGGGCTGTCCTCAACCAGCCCACCCATAAACGCCCCGTTTTGATAAACGTATGTTGCTATTGGAATATATACTGACATGTCTACCTCCTTCTATACTTATTTATATCGCTTATGATTTTTAAATGCAACAGGTGTACAAAGTACACTACAACCATAGTGATTCCAAGGATAAGTATTGAATACACGGTCAGCTACTCTAGAGTATCGGAGGAGGCGGATGAATTTGTCTAAATACCATACTACAGGCTGGTTAGACGCACAGACCAAAACAGTCTTTTTATCTTACATTCTCTGTTCTTTAACATTTGTATCACCCGCCTCCTCCGTACTGCCTGTGAGTCAGCGATGCTTAGATACTAGGGAAGACAGTCGGTGTCATTGTGCTTTACGCTATAGTGGCAAGGAGCCCAGCTATAGCCATACACTGTAACTGCTCCCCAATGAGACGGCTCAAATGGGTCATCTACAGGAACTCGCCAGCGGATTAGAGTGTACCTGATATAGTCTCCATCGGCATTGTCATTCTCAAATGAGAGAATGGATGGACACCCATTTGTCCAATTCCCGCTGATGCAATGCCATTGTTGACCTGATGTAGTCTCTCTCAGGTCATACCAAGTTCCATCGGTATTGCTATAAACTTTTACAGCAACATCCCACGCTCCTGCCGAACATACACGGAGATTGACCTGGCAGAAGCCAGGTTTGTTGATATCATAACGATACCAGATTTCCTTGTACTGCGGAGGTGGGGCTGCCTCAACCGTCATCACTCCTGCCAGAGTTGCAAGCAATAGTACAAGCAATATAAACTTTACAAAACGCTTGTTAAACATATTCACTCCTCCTTTTATGACTTATATTGACTCACAGGCAAAGCAGGGGACGAGGGACTTGAACCCCCAACCAACGGTTTTGGAGACCGCTGCTCTACCAATTGAGCTAGCCCCCTGCTACAGACAGAAAGGAGGGACAAGACAGCAGCGACAGTAATATCAGCGGCGCAATCGCCGCGCCTTTCTAGTCTTACTTACCGCTGAATCTTCGCGGCCCGACATGTTACGGAGGGTAGCCAACACCTCCTCTAGCTCATCAAGACTCATGTCGTTCAGTCCAGGAAATTCTCTTTTGGCAAAGATTCCTTTCGCGGTTGCCGTTTCAAAAATACGGCCCAATACGGCCCGCCTGGCCCTGGTATCATCTTGAGTAGGTCGAGACTTTGGCTTGGATGTAACAGGTATGTCCTGTCTGTCTCCAAAACGGCTATAGAATTCCTCCAGGTCTTCGGCCAGAGCATCTTCCCACTCATCCTGGATGTTCATCCACTCCTCCACATAGCGGGTCATCTCTTCCCAGCTTCCTATGGGAAGCTCAACTCCAATATGCCCCATTACAGACCACAGATACTTTTTGGTGTCGAGCTTCAGTATTGCCCCCTCGGGAAGAGGGACGCCAGGAGTGTCCTCGGAGGGAGGAGGAACATCCTCGGCTGCCGTCTCAACCATATCAAAGACGGCCTGCTCCAAAATATTCTTTTCGCTCATTCCTTACCTCCTATATACTTATCAAATTCTCTACCTTCCTTTATTAAGTCCTCCAACATTTTCTCTGCCTCTCCCGCAACATCAGGATTGGGGCTATTCAACATCGTTTCCAACACCAGGAGGGAAACGATAGCGTCGTAGTTTGCCTTATCCCGGAAGACATCGAGCAAGGGTTCACCCAGGTTGTCTTTATGGCCGTGATAGGCGAGCTGCGTCATTCTCGCTACCTTGTCAAAGTAACGGATAAACGCTCCCTGTTCTGGTAGGATACCCATAAGCATCTGAGTATAGAAGTTGTTAAAAGCATAACGCTTACCGCTATACCCAGACCGTTTCTCTTCGAGGATGTCGAGTGCCTGCTTCCAGATACCCAGCTGAGCCAGACGGGCCTCCTCCCGACTCATTCTCCGAGGGCGCAAAAGTGCACTTAAACTTTCGATGTCAACGAGGTTCTTCTGCATTTTATGTCCTCCAGATGGTTGTTAGCATATTCCTTATCGTCTTGTTCTTTTGGTCTCATAAACTCGCATTGATAGTCTCGATACCTCTTCATCCACTCATCGTCGTTATGCAAAACAAACCTTCCCACAGAAGGGATAAAGAAAACTCTGACTACCTCAAATCGGCCCATAAATCTGTTCTTCTGAACACTCAAATAAACTGGGACTTTCCTTCCTACTACACTCCTGCTTGCCTGCTGTAACTCAGCAAGCATAGGAGAGTGCACAATAATGATATTTGCCGCCTGGTAAGATGGCATAACACTGCCTCGTAGAGCTCCATAGGAGGGAATCTTGCCCGACCTTAACCCCTCTTTTGTGAGAGGCCAGATAGTCAAAATGTGAGTATTGAATTTTTGTGCCAGAGACTCCAATCTCTGACAGATGAAGTCAGGTCTGGCAACTGCGCCATCGTACTCCCCTACATCACTCAATACTCCTGCATGGTCTATGATAACAAGGGGGATGTCCAACCCCTCGGAAAAGACGAGCTCGGTCAGCTTCTGCTCGATAGAAAAGGTGTCTGTAGCTCCCCCACCCATGAGTTCCACAGGAAAAGTGGCTATGCATTCCAGGGCCTGAGCTATAAGACCGTCCACATCTACGTCCTCGGGGATTGCCTCCATTTCCTCTCCATTCCACCACTCGCTATATTCCCCTAATACCAGCATACCCTGGGGGATGCCCGTCAAGAGGCTGATAACTCTTTGTATCCAGAGATGTTCTCCCATCTCTGCTGATACCATTAAGATTCGTTGCTTGGGGTGAAGGTTTTGAAAGTAGACGTTTCTCACTACCACATTAGTAGTAAAAGCGGTCTTTCCCATACCAGGAGCCCCCGCAACAACAGTCGTAGCTCCTCGGATAAAACCCTGAATGAGCTCATCGAGTTCTGGAAAACAAGAGGGCAAGCCGATAAAAGCTTGCCCTCTTAACAGAGCGAGGGTCTCCTTCGTCGAGTTTACCCATGCTTTGATGTCGCTCTGAATATATTCGATTGTCATAGGGGCTATCCTTTCGTATAGACTTTCTTTATGCCAGGGTCTCCTCCAATACGCAAGAAGGGAGTTTCCTGATAACGCATCCCTCGAGCTCTTGCCAGCATCTCATCCAGCTTGCGCTCAGCGTAGTCATTGCTGGGTTGCACCCTGTTGTCTCTGATAGGGCGTCCCTCCATCCAACCCCAAAGATAGGGGCCATAAACGATGGTCTCCGGGCCCGGAGTGATGATGACGGGCCGAAACCAGAGCTCCAGAAACACCCGCTCCGGGTTTATCCTACGAACCTTCATTGCGTGGAGATGACAGAGATGGCTTTGCCCCTTATCATCAAAAACTTTATAAGTTAAAGGAAAAGTTAAGTCCATATCACACCTCGATAAATATTGATTTACCTTCTCTTGTCAAGAGGACACCCTTTGGAAAACAATCCCACTTTATCCCCTTCCCCCCTCTTCTTCTGAAGTTGTAGATAACCCACTTCCATCGAGAATCTGGGTCGGGCTCAGCAATCACGTGGAGGCCGGCCCGTATTACCCGTGTAGCCTCTTTCTCCTTGACTCCTAGGGTACACATTGCCTCTCGCAAGGAGGCTAGAAAGGTGGGACGAATGGGGATGGGGCTACCGTCTCCATCATACCCTACAAAAATGACTCCCTTGCGTTTCTCTGTTGGAGACAGAGACGCATAGCCGTGTTCCCTTATCTGGCGAAGTTCATCTCGGTAGGCGCGGGTGGCCTCCAGCACCTTGTCTGAGGACACTACCATTACCTCACGATTTACCCAATGCCGTACCTCTTTGGGAGTCCCTCCTCCCACCATCCAACAACGGGCTAAAGCTCGATTCTCTGTGGGGCGTCCTAGAGACACCCAGGTACTTCGTCCTAAACGGAGTTTAGCACTGTAGAGAACACTTTCTCGAAGACGAGATATAGGTGGGTTTTTGTTTACGTCTCGCTGAAACTGGGTTAAACCGTAACCCGTCCTGTAGTCG
>Ga0190334_1000137_pt1 | contig 36809 bp, 41 predicted proteins | sample 48720478_MG_FD_161270 | JGI IMG/M metagenome (GOLD analysis project Ga0190334, IMG submission 161270) | Hydrothermal vent sediment bacterial communities from Southern Trench, Guaymas Basin, Mexico - 4872-04-7-8_MG | ecosystem: Environmental > Aquatic > Marine > Hydrothermal vents > Sediment ... | reverse complement strand
TCAATAAGAAATAAAAATATCTTCTTAAAATGAGGATAAAACAATAAAATTAAATGCAGGAATTCCCAGTTTGATGAAAAACATGTGTTCTACTTCATTGTGTACTGTTTTATATTTTATAAAATTGAAATACAAATTTTTTGATTGTAATACACGTTATCTTATTCTATTAAATGTCGTAATTCATTAATTTTATCAATAATTATCTTTTTAACAAATTCTATTTTCTCAGGATTCTCAATAGTTTCTAATGATCTTATAATGATATTTGAAAAATCTAAAAATAAAAGATCAAAAAGGTTTCTTATGATATTATCTCTGCTTTCCATGGCTGAACGCATAAATTCAGGTGTTCCTAATAATATTCCTAAATCTTCGTAAGGGATTTCTTGACCAATAACCTCTTTAAAAACTCCCCCGATTTTTTCAAATAGTTCTTGTTCTGGTGTTTTTCTTGTTAATTCAGATAGATCTATCCTTCTTTCAGGCGAAGTAATTGCTTTTGGAATGTCTCTAGGTAAAAATTCAATTCTTTTCATTAAATCTTGATAATAATAAGGAGAAGTTAAGTTAAACTCTTCTAAAAATTCTTGCAATGCTGTTGCAAATTTTAAACCGCAAAATTGTAAACAGCTATTCCAGCCCTTGTTATACCAATATTTTACAATATCGACTTGGTTATAATCTTTTTTCTTCATAAGCATATCTACAATTCTAAGATAATCATTATCTACAAAATCTTCTGGAGTGACATCCTTTGTTTTTGGAAGTTCTTGCTCTCCTTCCATTTCAAATGAAAAGTCAAATGTGGGACCTTTATGAAATTCCCAAATTTTTACATCACCATTTTTATCGCCAGTTATCACGAAATTTCCGGAAGATAAAAATTCAAGAGCATTTACTCGTGCACTATGTAAAAATGGGCCATATCCTATTCTTTTAGGGAGATCCCAAACTATTACTTGTCCTTCAGAATCTGCACTGGCAAGCAATTTACCATCATAAGAAAATCTCATCTGATCAATAATTCCATCATGACGTTTAAAAATAGAAAGTAACTTTCCAGATTCAAAATCCCATAAATATAAATCATTCCACTTAGGATTAGAAACAAGATATTTACCATCTGGAGATATTGCACAATTAGTGCCACCGGAACTTCTTTTGAAGTATCGAATCAAATTAGCTGTTTTAAAATCCCATTCTTTTATGGTGCTTTCATAAGAAACAGTGACGAGATTTCCATTTGGCGTGAACTCTACAAATGATATATCTTCATCATAAATCTCAGTGTCTAATATCTTCATATTTTTAATATCAAGAATTTTTATTACTCTTTCTACAACTCCACTTTGACAGGCAACATATTCTCCTGAGGGATTGATGCTAAAAGGTTCATATAATGGTATCTCATCAAATGTGTGGATCAAATTAAAATTCTCTGAATCCCATATTTTTATATTATTCTCCCGTGAACTTGTTACTAATCTCTTTCCATCAGGAGTTAATTTCGCTTGCCAGACTAGATCATTGCTAATTTTATGTTTTTTAATTAATTTCCCATTAGTAATATCGAAAACTTGGATGTATGGATGATGAGACGCCACAAAACATGTTTTGTTATCTGGTAAAATGGAAATTGATGCAATATTCTTATGAGATAGCCCTTTAATTGTGTGAATAAGATGTCCCTTATCAAAATCCCAGATTCGAATTAAACTTTTATTAAAATAATCACCACTTATTATATATTTATTATCTTGAGTAATTGCGATAGATGCAAATGCATCTCCATTCTTTTTATCAATAATCGTTCTTACTATACTAAAATTAGCAAGATTAATTATCACGATGTTACCATAGTTATGAAGAAAATTACTATATTCTCCTTTAATTTCTTCTTTAATTAGCCCACTTGAACAACATACTAAATATTTTCCATCTGATGTAAATTTAATATCTTTTATTTCGGTATCGCTTACTTTTAATTCTTTTAACGGAAGACCTGTTTGAAAGTCCCATTGGGTAATTATTCCATTAAAGTCTCCTGTATAGACATGATTATCTTGAGGAGAGATTGTTATACATAAAAGAGCAGTACATATTTCTGGAAATTTTCTAATAAATGCACCCGATGTTAAATCCCATATATGAATAAAGGGATCCCACCCAATTATTGCAATAATATATTTGTTATCAGTTGTAATGGCTAAGTTATTTGGCCCTTCTTTTCCTGTATAGATTGTATGGATTAATTCAGCAATCGGAAATTTCCATACTTGTATGCTATTAATTTCTTGATTCTCCTCATCCAAAGCTCCTGTTATTAAAAATTTTTCATTAGGTGATAATGCAATTGCGATAAATGATGCACTAGATTCTCCACTTTTTTCAGCAACCAATTTTTTTACGATTTTTCCTGTAGGAAATTCTCTTATATAAATAAAATTATTATTCGCACATGATATTAAATACTTATTATCAGATGTAATGATTATTTTGCTAATCATGCCAGCATGACCAAATGTACGTATTAATTTTTTAGTTTTAAATTCCCAAACATTTATTCTACCATGAGAATCCCCTGTAACAAAATATTTATTATCGGAAGATATTGCAATTGTCTCAATCGATCCTGAATGACCAAACCCTTTAAAAGAAAATGCTCGATAAAATTCATTTTGTGGAGGAATTAGGTCTTGAGGATAATTAAAATCGACCATTGATGGATTTTTTAAATTGTCGCCCAATATTATCACTTTTTTTATAAATTGTTATTAAATCTTTTCAATTTAACTTATTTAAAGAAAAAGTTATTATATAATTTTTTTAAAATTAATTGATATGTTTTAAAGATATTTTTATAGACTAAACTCTCTTTACAAGACCTTTATTTTACCAACATTTATAATCCGTAATATCTCTAAAGAAGTCTTTAAAATTTTTTTTTTCCTTAGCACAAACATCACAAATTACCTGAGCAATATAGCCAACACTATTTGGAATTATTCTTATGTGATAAGGCGCTTCTGGAATGCTTCCTTTCATTTTATCCTCATGTTGATGATGCTTGGCAAAATCTTCTAACATTTTATTTTCAAAATCATTAATATAGTAATATCGTGGTTTATACAAAGGACCAATTAATTCCACTAATTTTGTATAGCATTCAAATGCTTCTTTATATTTGTTAACACAAGATAACGCTAAACCTTTATAATAATAAGAATATCTATCATCTGGATCTAATGAAATAACTTTATCAAAACATTTAATAGCGTCTTGATATTCATTTGAGTCAAAATAAGCCAACCCCTTATAATACCAAGCATCTTCATTTTCAGGATCGATTTTTAATACTTTATTAAAATATTCAATGGCTTGATAATATTCTCCCATATTTAGAAAAAAGCGCCCATCATGATATAGATCTTCAATTAATGAATCTTTCTTAGACACCAAATCATCCCCCTCTTTTAAAAAATTGATACTAACTGACATATATTAAAACTTATTTTTAAATTTCTTTAGGTTAATAAAAAAAATTAATGAAACTTCTAACTAAAAAAAATACAGATTAATGAAACCTTAACCTAATTAAATAACGAATTTTGAAAATTATTATGAGTTTCCTTTTTACAAAAAAGTAAATATTTATATAAAGTACTTACATTAGGACTTAATTGTAGAAAAATTCTACGAAATCCTCAAAAAATTTGTGATATAAATGGCAGAATTTTCGAAATTCATGAAAATTGTTTTGAGCATTAACATTTTTGCTGCATTCATTTACGGAATACTTTATTTATTCATTCCTGAGTTCTATTCTAGCCTTGTTGATGCTCCCAATTATAATCCTCTATTTTTTAGACTATGGGGCGCTACTTGCACATCCTTGGGTATTGTTGGAATTTTGGCTTTCCTTAGAAATAATTGGGAACAATTTAAAATACTCTTTGAATTCGTGATATTATGGTTGATAATACAAGATATTGTAAATTTGACATCATTTTCTTACTTGGCACGAAGTCCGACCAATATAGCTTCACAATGGACAGATATAATAATAATTATATTACTCATCATTATTGATATCTATGCTTATCTTAAAGAGAATAAAAATGAATGAAAAGAAATGTAAAATAACAAACAATTAAATTCGAACACCATAAATCTTACTTTTTTTTATTCTAAAAAAATAGATCAAAATTTTACTTTTTAATTTTATATATATTTTTCTCTTCAATCTTTATCTTTATTTACAAGAATTATTCCTACGATTACAAGCATTAAAGATAATGGATATATTAAAATGTCAAACTTTTCTTTTAGGAATATTACAGAAAATAACACTCCAAAAAATGGAACTAATGTTTGAAATATTGCAGCCCTACTCGCATTTAGGCGTTTCACTCCTTCTAAATAAAATGTATAAGCCCCAATCGTGGAAAAAAAGGTTAAATAGAAAATACCAAACCATACTCTAATTGGAATCATGAAAAATTTAATTGGATTAATAAATTCTGGGCTCAAAATTAATGCTAATGGAGAAGTTGTTAAAAATCCGAAAAAAGAAACCCAAGTTATTAACCATAATGAGCTAATTTCACGTGTATTTTCTTTTAACTGAACTATATTCATGAAATAGCGTGAAATGACTGTATATGTAGCATAAGCAAGAGCCGCTATTAATATTAGAATATCTCCAAGAATGCGATTCAGAACATCAATATTAGGGGAAAAGCCAATAACAGCAACTACAGAAATGAATGAAATTGCCGTGCCAATTATTTTTTTCCAAGTGAAAAATTCGGTTTTCAAGAATAAGCTAGAGAGAATCACGACCCAAATGGCATTTGTAGCCACGAGTATGCTGGCATCGCTGGCAGCAGTGAAAAACTCTCCTACTAAATAACCGATTTGATAGATGGTCACGGAAGTAATTCCCATTAATAAAAGCAATTTCCAATATTTTCTTGCTAATTGATAATTAATTGCTCCTTCTTTAACTTTTAAGATTATAAAGAAGCAGATGATTGCCAAGAAATATCGAATGAAAGCAATCATTAATGGAGGTATTGTTGGTCCTCCAACAGTTGGAGAAACCAGCCATCTACCTAAAGGCCAAGTTCCACCCCAAATTAAAGCCGTTAAAATTAGCAAGATGTAAGCAATAGCATTTCTATTTTTTCCTTTACGATTATTTTCTGTTTGTTTTATGCTTTTCACCATTTAGGTATGACTCTCTAAGGTATTCAACTTTCATGGAATTAAAATGAAAATTACAAAATAATCTTAATTAAATTACAAACTGCATTTAAGCAAAATACCTAGAATCTTTAGCTTGGTAATAAAATTTTTAAAAAGAAACTCCAAGTTTCTTCAAAGATTCATTTAAGTTAATATCGGATTTATACCAGATGGTTTTCATGCCTAATTTTTTAGCAGGACGTAAGAAAGGCAGAATGTCATCAATAAACACGGATTTTTCGGGAATTAAATTGTATCTATTAATTAAAATCATGTAAATTTCTTTTTCTGGTTTTATAACTTTTTCTTTAGAAGAGATGATGGCTCCATCGAATAAAGAGAAGAAATCAAATTTTTCTTTAACGTAATTATAAGCTTCTTCGATGAAATTGGATAATATGTATAATTTTAAATCAGCCTTTTTCAATTTTACGAGTAGATTCACATTATCTTCAATGGGAGCGAAAATGCTGAACCAATTTTCAAAGAACCATGATATTAATTCTTTCTTTTCTGGAAATCTTGAAATGAAAATTTTTTTAGCGTCATCAACGGAAGATATTCCTCGATCCAAGCTTAACCAAGTAGAACTTCGTGTTATGTTAGAGATGAAAAAATCAATTTCACTTGGATCATTCGTGAATTGTTTCAAAAAGATTTCTGGCTTGAAAGTTAATAGCACATTTCCTAAGTCAAATATAATATTTTCAATTACCATGATTTCATCTCATGAATTATCAAGATTGATATAGAGAATAATTCATGAATGTTAAAGTTTCCTTTAAAATTAAGATATAAGTTTATTTGTTTTTAACCACACCAATATATTATAAGTCATACAAAATCAAGGCAAGTAAATGAAGATAGAACCTTTTGAAAAATTTTTTCTCAGGTATGAGAGATGGTTTGATGCTAATTTCTACATTTATCAATCTGAATTATTAGCAATAAAGATGTTATTGCCTAAAGTTGGAAAAAGCATAGAAATTGGTGTAGGAAGTGGTAGATTTGCTGCTCCTTTAGGTATCGATATTGGATTAGAGCCATCAGAACAAATGATAAAGCTTGCTTTGAGTAAAGGAATTGATGTCATTAAAGCTATTGGAGAAAAGCTTCCATTAAAAAATGAAATATTTGATCTAGTTTTGATGGTGACTACAATATGTTTTCTTAACGATGTGGAAACTGCTTTTGAAAATATTTATGACATTTTGAAATCAAATGGTATTTTCATCATTGGATTTATTGATCGTAAAAGTCCAATCGGAAAATTGTACCAAGCTCATAAGGAGCAAAATGTTTTTTACCGAGTAGCAAAATTTTATTCAGTAGAAGAAGTCCTGCAGTATTTAAGGAAGGCACGTTTTTCTAATTTCGAATTTTCTCAAACTATATTCCATCAATTATCAGAAATAAAAGCTCTCGAACCAGTAAGGCCAGGATATGGAAAAGGTTCATTTGTAGTAATTAAGGCTGAAAAAAACTAAACAGCATCAACATTATCATCAAAGAAAGTTCATAATCTAAAAAATATTCAGAAATAATATTTCATTCTTTATCTAGAATGTTATTAACTTTAACCTCGAGATCAATTAATAATCGTGAGGAATTCCTTTAATGTGTAATAGGAGATGTTCATATCCTTCAAGATCTTCGATCCAACCGTAATTGGCATCGCTTTTAGAATCTAAATCTTTTATGTATGGTTTTATATCAAGTAGCGGAGTATTATTAAACACGTCTAACCCTGTTGTATGAATTAAATTTCCTTTAATTTTCTTTATTTTTACAATGCTTAAACCTATCAAGTTAGGTCTTACGGGAGATCTACTTGCAAATATTCCAACATCAACATTTCCTGCCCAAGATGGATTTATAATATTTTTTGGTCTTTTTGTTATCCGATCTATGTAATAAATGACATAAATGTACTTAAAAGTTTCAAGTTTATGAAGACCATCAGTGTATTTTGGAAAAAGTTCAATATAAAAATCCCCTTCGTCATTTGCAATTGGTTGGCGGGGTGCATTATTTATGTATGGAGTGTGAATCGTGCCAATCTGCATGAACTTGAAAGATTTGTTCATTTTTTTAGGAATTGGAATCAATATTTTCTTTTTTTTCTTTTCTTTCTCTATCGTTTTTTTCTCTAAAACATTTATCTCCTTCTTCATTGCTTCAAATTCTTCATTAATTCTATCGTATAAGGCGAGAACTGTCTTAAATCTTTCTTCTAACTTGCTTTCCTTTGAAATTTTAATTTTCGAAAACCATTTTTCCATCTCAATGGCATGTTGCTTATTGTGGCTCATCCAATATGATAAAAGTTTATCAAGATTTTGTATATTAATTTGATTTGAAGTAGGAATCTAATTTATCACCATGCTGATTTAATTTTTCAATTAAATAAATAGTATTATATATAAAAAATCCTTATTTATTTTTAAACTAAATTTTTAGGAAATATTGATTTGATATCAGAATATCATAGATATAACGATAATTTATCAATATCTTCTTTTATTCTTGTCATTCTTTTTGATTCGGCAATTTCCTCATCTTCCATTCCTTGAATGTCTTCTTCCAATTCTATTTTATCCTCATTATAGGCTTTCTCAACCATCATCCCATATCTAATGGCTGATGCAATCAATTCTGGAATGAGTGAAATCATGCTTTTAAAACTAAATATACTGCTCAATTTGGTCAATATTTTAATCATTTCGCCGAAAGGGTCTGAATCTATAGTTGGCTTTTTCATTATGTCCATTATTCTTTTAAAAAAAACCTCATAAAACAATTCTAATTCTTCTTTATTTAAGATCTCTTCATCTTCCATTTTATGAACCTTTTAAAATTAATTGATATTTTTTAAAAACTTCACTAATTTATAATTATTGATTTTTGATCCAATAATTTTAATGAAAATGTTAGAACTAGAGATAAATATAAAAATATTTGCAATCTTTCAATTTTTTAAAGAAATGATTAATGAAACATGAATCTTTTTATTATAAATTGCTTCTTTCATGAATCATCATTAAATAAAAAAATTAAATGAATTGAAAAAATAGGTCCTTATATAGAATGGAAGGTGCATGAGCGTAAATTCTATAGAGAGAGTATTTAATTGTCTTGAAGGTGAACAAGTTGATCGCCCACCCATATTTCCAATGATTGGCGATCATGCTTGTTTCATTAATGGTTTATCTTATAATGAAATGTATAAAAGTGCTGAAAAAGTAGCTAAAGCTCATCTTAAGGCTCTAAAATTATATGATTATGACTTTACAACCATTCAAGTAGAACCAAGCTGGTCAGTAGCAGAAGCGTGCGGTGCTAAAGTTCTTTATCCTCATGATAAGAGTCCTTGGATAAAAAAACATTTAATTGAATCAGAAACTGATATTAATCTCTTGGAAGTTCCCGATTTTTTAAATACAACTAGCACTTATACGATGATAAAAGGTACCAAAATATTAGCAAAGAGCGTTAATGTCCCTGTTGTAGCGTTCATGACTGGACCACTAACATTTAGTCTCCAATTAATGCCTTATAAGAAATTTTTTAGATTAATGAGCTTAAATAAGAAAATTATTCTTGAATTAATTCAAAAATCGGTTCAGATAATCATTGAATATGTAAAATTGTTAAAAGATGCTGGAGCTTCGATTTTAACAATTTGTGAGCACGATATTCAATTAGTTTCCCCAAAAATTGCAAAATATTTGAGTTTTAATTATCTTTCAAATATTTTCAAAACATATGAATTTAATATCTTACATACATGTGGAAAAGTTTATAATCACTTACTAGAAAATGTGGATCTCATTCTAAACATGAAAAACTTGAAATCAGTAAGTATTGGACAATTTCTTGATATTAATTCAGTTCTAAAATTATTTAATTATGAGATTGGAGTTGCTGGAAATATAGATCATGTTAAACTCCTTCCCAGAGGAACTCCAAGCATGATAATTCAAGCAGTACATCAAGCAATTAATGAAAGTGAAAGCGTGCCAAATTATATGGTTGCTCCAGAATGCGAAATTACTGTAGATACTCCAGTAAACAATGTTAAAGCTCTTGTTAGCGCAGTTAAATCGTTTAAAAAAAAATGTTGATATTTAAGTGCTTGAAATGAGTAATATATTGCTTTTTAAATCGTTATATCAAAATTTAATAACGAAAATGAATTGAAAATACAAATATTTAACTGACCTTCTTATGCTTTTAATAAGATTTATTAAAGCACCTAATTCTTAATATTTTTTTGATTAGGTAAGGTTTCCTAATAATAAATTATTGAGATTAAATTTAAATATTAGATAAGATCTAATTAGGTCACCTCAATAATCAATAATCATTTAGAGGAAAAAAAATAAAATAAGAGATATATTAACATGGAAGAATTAATTAAAGCAGTAGCCGATCTTGAAGAGAAAAAGGTTCTCGATTTAGTAAAAGAGATGTTAGAGGCTGAGAAGGATCCATATGAAATTCTTGAAGCATTGAGAAAGGGTATGGCTGAAGTAGGCAATCAATCCGATGCTGGAACTTATTTTTTAACGGATCTTATAATGGCAGGTGAAATCTTTACTGAAGCGATGAATTTATTGCTCCCAAAATTTGCTGGAGCAAAAGGTGAAAGTAAAGGAAAGGTATTAATTGGAACTGTTGAAGGTGATATTCATAATATCGGAAAAGATATTACAATCAATTTTTTGAAGGCTGAGGGATTTGAAGTCATTGATCTTGGAGTAGATGTTCCTGCTCAGAAATTTGTTGATGCTATTAAGGAGTATGAACCAGATGTAGTTGGTTTAAGTGGATTACTCACGCTTTCAATAGAACCAACGAAAAAAACTATTGACGCAATTAATGCTGAGAATTTAAGGTCAAAAGTAAAAGTCATTGTTGGTGGTGAACGAATGGATGAAGAAGTTTGTCAATATGTCGGGGCAGATGCATGGGTCAATGATGCCATGGAAGGTGTAAAAATAATTAAAAATTGGGTATCGGGTGGTTAAAAAAATGGATAATAGTGAAGAAATTTTTAAAGGAAAGGTAGAAAGATTAGAAACTGCAGCGGCTGCAAAAGAACCTGATAGAGTTCCTATAGCAATAGCAACTACTTATTTTCCTGCTAAGTATGCTGGAGTAACTTACCATGACATGTTCTTTGATAACAATAAATATATTGAAGTTGGAACTAAATTCGCAAGGGACTTTAATTGGGATGGTTTAAGTCTCCATCGTTCGTTTGAAAGCGTGCCTTTAGGATTGGCTCTAGCGGGTTATGATGCAGATTTAGCAATTGGAGTGGCCGTCTCTTCTGTTTTAGCAGGAGGTGCATCTCATGATATTTTGGCAGATGTTTATTCAAAAATGCCTGGAAGAGAATTAAAAGAAAACGGAGAATCTCAATGGGTAATGGAAAAACCCGTAATGAAAGCTGAAGAATATGACGCTTTTATTGAGAACCTGTTTGATTTCTTAATATCGACAGTCATTCCGAGAGCTTATAAGAATTTGGAGAACTTTAGTTCACCTACAGCTGTAGGCTCACTCTTAAAAATGGGTCAAGAAGTAGCTAAATTCCCTGGTTTCTTAACTAAATTCGTAACAAAAATGAAACAAGAAGCGTGGTTGCCATGGTATTATGCATTAGCACCAAACCCTTTAGATTTTATAGGAGCATTTTTTAGAGATTTTGATACTTTAGCTTTAGACCTTTATAGAATGCCTGATAAAGTTAAAGAAGCTTGTAAGACGTTAGCACCAGTATTAGCCGCCGTAGGTAAAATGACCGGGACAATATCAAGAGATGTTACTGGTTCAAGGCGTGTATTTTGCCCAATTTGGTATAATACGTACTTGTCGTTAGAGAAATATAAGGAATTTCATTTTCCCTACATAAAACAAATCGTAAATGAATTAGTCGATGCTGGATTTACACCCTTAATGAGTTTTCAGGGCAGATATGAACATCTGTTAGAAACTTTATTAGAACTTCCAGAAGGGAAGGTAATTCTTTGGTTTGATAAGACTGACCTCTCAAAAGTAAAAGAGGTAGTTGGAGATAGATATTGTATCGCTGGAGGAATGCCTTCATCTTTATTAATAAGTGGAACTCCTCAAAAAGTTGAAGATCGCATCAAAGAACTTTTTGATAAATTTAAACCTGGAGGAGGTTTTATAGTTTCTACAGAGTTCAATGGAATGGGCGATGCTAAAATAGAAAATGTTAAAGCGATGACTGAAGCAGTGTTTAAGTATGGAAAATATTAAAAATCTTAAATTTATTAATAATTTTTTATTATAATTATACTCTCTTTTTTTTATATGATAATGAGAAATCTAATAAATCATGCACGCTGATTAACTATATATTTAATAATATCAATGATTATAAACCATTTATGGTTCCAACAATGCCATTTAAAGAGATCTTCTTAAAAGATATAGTTTTTAATCAAAAAGTACAAGAATACTGCGTGAGCAAATCATTTACTTGTCCTAGTTATGGTAAGTCTTGGTCATGTCCGCCTGTAGCGCCATATTTAGAAAAGAAAATCAAAAAATATGAGAGATTCTTTTTAGTCTATTCTGCATTTGAGATAAAAGAATATATAAAGAATGAGAAGTTAAAGCATCCCACGAAAAGCGAGTTAAGAATAAAACTAGAATTATACTATCAAGATTTAACTTCTCAAAAAAGTAAAATAATGGACGGGTTGGAAAAGGAACTAAATAATTTTTTTAAAGAACACGCGCCTAAATTTGAAAAAAAATTAGTTTTATGGGCAGGAACATGTAGACTTTGCTTAATCAAACTAAATAAACCGTGTTCTTATATAGATGGAGAACCTTGTAGGTTTCCAAAGCAAATTCGTTATTCAATGGAAGCTGTAGGGATTGAAGTTTTAGCAACAGCATTCAATTCTAAGGTAGATTTGGATCTGAGTAATAATGAATATAGGTTTGCCTTAGTTTGCTTAAAGTAGATCACGTGTTCCTTTTCAAATGTTCATGATTATTATCATTAGATAGTTAATAAATAAAAAATTTCAAAGCTTAAAGTAAATTGCTTAATTAGCGTTTATATCCAATTGGAATGAGATATAAAACTTCTATCTCTTCCGGAACGCCTAATAACCTTTTTAACTTTTCATCATCAAATGCACCAATGGGCACGGAATCTAATCCTAAAGAAACGGCTTGTAAATGAATATTTTGAGCACAATGTCCAATTTCCATGTGAACGTATCTGATACCCCTATCACCATATCTATGGCAAGTTCTCGAATACTGAGCACAGATTACAATAATTAAAGGTGCTTGACACATGAAATCTTGATTCCAAGAATAGCTTGCTAAATTTTTACATAAATTTTCCTCCTCCTTGATAAACTTAAGAACATGAGTTTTTGGCAAGTAGTGATATAATTTTTTTCGATCCATTATAAGGTAAATCTCTAGGGGGTATGTGGCTCCAGCTGAAGGAACGGTTCTTTTTCGCCCTTTTAGGCCTTGAGCGGCCCACATTAATTGAGATAATTTTTCCAGTTCAATTGATTGATCTTTAAATTTGCGTACACTCTCTCTCTCATAGATGCATTCTTCTAAACTTTTTATTCCTTTAAGTTTAGGGTTAGGAAGTTGAATGTCCATTTTTATTCCCTCCTTAATTCATGTTTATTTTATATTAAAGTTATTATTTTTTTCCAATTAAAAGATTTTAGGAAATTTTTGGTTTAAAATATTTGTTCGGATGATAATTGAAATAATTTTAAGACAAACTAAAAATCTTATTTGAATACAGACTTAATTTATATTTCTTAATGAATACAATTTTATTTTTATAAACTTAACATTGATTTAATAACAATATTTATTGAATTTGAAAAGTTTAATTTATCATGGTAGAAGAAAGTTTAAGTTCTTTATTTAATGAGTGGTGGGAAATAAATAAACAAATTGCTCACGACTTAGAAAATTTTGATTTCAAGGAATTGAAAGAATCAAGGAGTAAACAGAGAAAAATTGAAGATATTATTTATAAAATAGTTCAAAAAAATGCTCCCGAGAATTTAAATATTGAATTGCCTGATGATTGCAGCCAAATGGAAGTCGGTTTTGATTTTAATAATAGTATCTTTTACTTTATCATGGAAGATCCTGATTATGAGGATGACTTGAAATTAATTGCAATTAAAATAAATAAAGAAAAAGAAATTAGTATTGAAAAAGACTTTAATTTTGAATGAATTTTAAATCTTTTTATTTTTACCCTTTTTATTTTGTAATTAAAACTTATCAGAATCACTATACCAATCTGGAAACCATTTATAGTACTCTTTTGGAAATGCTTTTTGTAAACCTTCATAAGTAGCTTTTACTAGAATCACTTTTCCTTGTCTATCTCGATGGGCAACAATTAATCCTTTTTGTTCCAAGCTCTCTAAGATACTCTTTATTTTGGACCTACTACCACCAATATCTTCTCGTACATCATCAGGGGTCATGTATAATCCTGGATTAACCTTATAATCATGTGCAATGACTTTTAAAACGTTTTCTTCGTTTAATTCTAAGCCTTTAAATCTTGAATCTCTTTTTGAAATGATTGGTGCGTTAATTTTATCATCCCATCTCATTCGCATCGATTCATTATACTCTTTCATCATAGAAGAGAATCTAAATATTATCATTTTTTGAACTTCTGTTGTTCCTGCTACGATTTCCCCGATTTTTGCTTCTCTAAGAATTCTTTCAACAGGATAAAATTTAGTTAAGCCATCACCTCCCAATATTTGGACAGCTTTTACAGCAACTTCTCTGCCATATTCTGTATTTATTAGTTTTGAGATTGAAGCTTCTACCATTGGTTCTCTCCCTTCATCTAATAATTTAGCACAGTAATATGAATAAACTCTAGCTACTCGAGCTTTAGTTATAATATCAGCTATTTCACTTTGAATTCCAGGAAATTGGATTGTTTGGCGTTTAAATTGAACCCTACGTTTAGTGTAATTAAATACGAGCTGTAAAATTTCTTCAAATAAACCTCCAAATACGCTAGCTCCAATTAAGCGTTCAAAATTTAATCCTGCCATCATTACAGTCCAACCTTTTCCTACTTCTCCGATACGATTTTCATCCGGAATTCTCACGTGATCGAAATCTAGATAGCCATTAGGAACATTATCAAATCCAATTAAAGGATTTATTTTTTCTAAGGTAAATCCAGGAGTTCCTTTTTCTACAACAAAAGCCGTAATGTGCCCATATTGTTTTCTAACTGCTGGATCATCACTTGTTTTAGCATATATGAAATATCTATCAGACACTCCAGCACCCGTGATAAATCGTTTCTTTCCATTTATTATCCACTCATCCCCATCTTTAGTAGCAGTCGTAAAAACATTTGCAGCATCAGACCCAGCAAAAGGTTCAGTAATGCAAACAGCACCCAATTCTTCCCCACTCGCAATCTTGGGGAGCCATCTTTCTTTTTGTTCTTCGGTAGCAAACCTTAAGATTTGTTCTAAACCTGCTAACATGCTTACAGTAAACACGTGACCTACAGCATATAATCTACCAAGTTGTTCTGCGACGATACAACTACCTGTTGCTCCTAATTCCGTGCCGCCATATTTTTTAGGCACACCTACCCCAAAATAACCTTCTTTTGCAACTTTTTTAACTAATGGCCAAGGAAATTCTCTTTTCCAGAAATATTTTTCTGCTTCTTCAAAATTTTCATCAACAAATTTTTTTACTTTTTCATATAACGCTACTTGCTCATCTGTCCACCAAAAAAATTTCTCGCTCACATTAAACCCCATTATAAATCATGAATTATTATACATTTTTAAAATTCGGATAGGTATTAAATTATTCTAATAATCACTTAGAAATTGAAAAAAAAAGATTGTCTTGATAGAAAAAATTTAAAAAAAATAGTTAGAAAAAAATTATTCTTTAATTATCAACTTAGCAATTCTTTCTGGTAAAAAGAAACCAAAATAGTACGCAATTGAACTGAGTATTAATAGAGTTCTTATTATTGCAATTATGATAAGATTGGTCCAGCTAAATGAATCTAATGCAGCTCCAGCTGTAAGAAGCAAGAATGCTGATAATAGAAAAAAACCTCTTATTTTTGTTCTTTGATCAGTGCTCTTTATTAAATGACTTGCTAGAAATAATCCAGTTATAACAGCAACAATAATGGCAAATATGGAAAATGACAAAGTTAAAGCAGTGCGAGAAACTACATTAGGGTTGATTTCAACGCCAATCATGCTCGGATTTATGATTAGTAGGACAATGAGCAAAATTTCATAAGATATACAAATAATTGAAAAGATTGCTAAAAGTAATTTCTTTTTATTCTGATAAATTAAACAAGTAAGCGAATATATCCAGCTTAATAGTGCCCATGGTACAAAGAAATTAGCCAAAATTAGATAAAGGAAAGAACTTGCTCGAATATTAAAGATTAAAATTTCTAGAAAGTTTAATACGCCCCACCACCATGCTGAGCTTAAGAATATCCAAGTTAAGCCGATTGTAATAAATTCTATTTTTTTGTACTTAAAATATTTAAATAAAATCCTAAAGCCTATAGCGAATACGATAATTATAAAAATCAAGCTCAAGGATCCTCTTAATGCTTCTTCAATGGTTAAGTCGGTTAATGCTATTATTTATGCACCTATTATCTTTAAAATTATTTCATTATTAAATTATCATTAAAAAAGAATTATGTTATTTTAAATTTTTATTTTTAATTAAACTTTTTAAAAATAAGAAATCTTAGAAATTTGTAAAGGAATTCTAGTTATGGAACAATTATCAAATAAGAATTATTTTAAGATTTTAATTTGGAATAAAATTAAATTATTTGAATTGTATTATTACAACATGAATTTAATTAAAAACCCATTTTTCGAATGAATAAACTTATTTTAGAAGGTGATTTATATCTCAATTCCAGCATCATTAAGAGAGGGCCCCCGAACAACTAATATTCTCGTTAAAAAACGTTATCTCATAATATACATCTTAATTATTACTTTAAGTGCGCAACCTTCAATTTTTCTCTTTTGGTTCTTCTGGCAAAGTTTTGAAATCAAGAACATGTTATTCTATTTCATTTTTCCTTCATTTTTTATGATAGACATTCTCGTTTTAATCGTTTTCTCCATCATTGTAGCAAAACTATTCCTAATTATCATAAATTGGATACATGAGCCAAAAGAAGGTATTTTTAACAGAGATAAGAATGATAGAGATTATCGTTACTGGAGTTTGAGATCCTTGGTTAAAAAATGGCCCATCTGGTTGGCAAGGCAGTTAAATGCACCATTTTTAGAGAAATTAATATTTAAGCTAATGGGTGTTTCATTGGGAAAGAATTGTTCCTTACATGAGGCTTGGATCGATTGTGAATTCGTGGAAATTGGAAATAACGTAAAAATTGGACAAGGATCCTTGATAATATCAAACATTTTAATAAAAAATAAATTGATAATAAAGAAAATAGTGATTGGAGATAATGTCATCATTGGAGCTCATTCGATCATATGTCCAGGAACCCGTATTGGAGAAAACACGATTGTCGAGTCTAATACCATTACGAATATAAATCAAGAACTGGAACCAAATGCAATATATAGGGGAATGAAGGCAAAAAAATTAGAAATAATGATTTCAAATATAAAACCAGAAAAATTAGTGAGTCAAGTAAATAATAAGAAAGTAAATATAGGAGAGGATTTTCTGAGAGCTCATACTAAAGAATTATCTGTTCCATTTCATCTATATATTGGTAGTGGGATTTTAATTATAGGAGGCTCGTTTATAGTTGCTGGTTATCTCTTTTACTTGTATTTGTTTGGATTCTTAGATCCTTTTTTGTTTTCAAGAAACTTTACATTAAATCTTTTATTTCAACCCCAAATATATTTAATAACCTTTTCTTTACCACCAATAATAATATCACTATATTTAATACATTTATTTTTCGCTGCTTTTTTAACAAGGTTATTTTATAAGATTGTAAAGAAAAAGGGCCCATCTCAAGGAATCTATGATCGTAATTTAGATGAAACCTCTAGGATTTTGGATTATTATCATTTTGGTTCATTTTTAATGAAATATCCCATTCTTATAGTCATTAGATCGCCATTTCCTTGGTTAATAACATGGGAATTAAATTTCATAAGATCCAATAAAATTAGTAAAGGTTCTACTATAGAAGAAACCTTCATACATAGCCATGTTGATTTAGGAGAAAATTCTTATCTCGGTACTTATTCACACATGACAAACCATTTGGTAGATGGAGTTTATGGCCAGGAAAATCTCACTTTTGTTGGTATTAAAATAGGAAACAATTGTGTTTTAAATGTAATGACGGGAGGGTTACCTGGCACTGAGATTGGAGATGGCTCAACATTATTGCCCGGATGTACTACAATTAAGTACGATAAAATTGGGGAAAAAGGAGTTTATTCTGGCTTTCCAGCGAGAAGATTAACAGAAAAAGAAATATCAACTATATTTGGAGGTTTTTCAAGTGGAAAAAAAGAATGATGATAATAATAATAAAGTGAGTGAAAACATTATCCAATTGCCTATAACCACCAGTACATTTACTTGGTTTCCTTTAGGGACCATTATTTATATCATTCTACATGTCTTATCTTCTATCGTGCCCTTTGTAATGATCTTAACATTTTTTAGCGTTGCTATGGATTCAAACTTCTTCCATTGGAGGATTTTTTTCATATTTCTGGATGTATTGGCATGGTGGGGCGTGTATATTTTATGTGCTCTAATGGTTGGGAAATCTTTTCTCATAATTTTGAAGTTAATTCATGAGCCAAGAGAAGGCTTGTTTAAAATTGATCTTAAAAATAAGGATTATTATTTTTATTGCTTGAGAGTTATCGTGAAAAAATTTATCTTTTGGACGTGGAATAATTTTTGTTTTCCTTGGGTTAGCAATTTGGCGTTTAAAATGTGTGACATGAGAGCCGACTTTAAAAGCACGATGTTTGATGGTTGGAGCGATGTTGAATTTATTGAATTCGGAAATAACATGATGATTGGGCAAGGTGCTTTAATTTTATCAAGTGTTATTCTGAGAATTAATAATGAAGATTTTCTTTTGATTAAAAAAGTATTAATTGGAGATCATGTTGTTTTAGGAGGAAATTCTCTAGTTTCGCCTGGAACCATTATTGGAAAAGGGACTACTTTAGGCGTTTGGAGCCAAACTCACATCGGCCAAGTCTTGGAACCAAATTGGATTTATTTTGGAAATCCTGCTAAAAAATACCAACCAACTCAAAAAGCAATAGAATACAGCAAATCAGTTAGAGTTAGAAGGATTGTAGATACAGGCGAGAAAGTACCATATGATATAAAATATTTTGGTAAGAAGATTAATGATTAAATTCCAAGGTTTCTTTTATTATACATTTAAAATTAATGTAAATATTTATGTAAATTGTATTGAGATTTCAAAATAATTCTTTAATCTAAAAGAGAAAGTAAATCTTCTCTAGATAATTCTTGTCTATGTTTTTGATCGGCCCATAATTTTCGGAAACGGTAAAAATATTCATATAAATCTAATTCATTTGGCGAATAAACTACAACTCCCCTCTCAATTACCCGTATTTTAATATATAAAGGCAAATTTTCGAAAAACTTTATATCATAACGTTTCGAAGATATATCAATTCTTTCAAGAATGAGGGAGAATAATTCATGAGGGTCTTCCTCTGGTGCAACCACGCAAACATCAATATCACTTCGATTTGTTTGCATTTCACTAACCTGTGAGCCAAACAACATTATACCTAAAATTTTTCTGTTCTTTAAAACATTCATGAAATCGTTTTTAATTTGCTTTAAAAGTTTTTTCTTAACCATTTTTGAATAACCTCATGAATTTTTTTAATATAAGGAATATTTTCCTTAATACTTTTAAATGCTAACATATCATCAAAACCATTATAATTATGGACTAATACATTTCTTAATCCATTTATTTTTCTTAATCTATCTGATAATTCTTCTGAGAGGATCTCATATTCTCTTAAATAATTAATATTTGAATAATCATCTTTTGGTTTAATTTTTAAATCTTTGCATATCATTGCAATTAAATCTGTAATAATTTCAACTATTATTTGAAATATATGGTAAATTCCGAATTGTTCTTTTAAATCAAGGCTAATAAATGAATTGGCATCAATATCCTTTACCCATTCTTCAAGTTTATCCATTAATTTCCTAAAATAATCTAATTTTTCGATATATCGCTCAAATCGTGAGTTATCTAAAGAATTCTTATTTTTTTTAGTCATTCTATTATAATAACGACAATTATTTATTTTAAAACTTAATGTTTAGAAGTTAGTAAAATGTAAATTATTTTTAAAAAATAATATGAAAAAACATAAACTCCAATCCATTTATTCGTGTTAATATGGTTGATTTTTAAATAATAAGATAAAAATAATAGAATAAAATTGTTTTTGCTTCTTATTTTTAATTGTTCAAGTTTAAAACGAAAGTTTTTAACAAGGTAAAATTAATTTTAAGTCATATTTTTCCAAAAATATCAAGGATTGGGAAGAAAATCATGCTTCTATTAAAAAAAGCGTTTTCTTAATTAGTTGTTTGTTTAAGCTTCATCTTTTTTTTCAACAAGATAGTTAAACTGACGATTGAAATAATAACATAAATAATGAATGAATTTCCTAACGGGATCACTACGATTATTTTGGATGTATTTAATTCCCATTTATAAACGAGCGATCCATTAGTAATCTTTTCGATGGTTGTGGAAATACCATCTGGATTTATCGTTAATTGCACGATAGTGCTATTTCTATAATCCAATACGAGTTTATCGCCTGATATTGAATAATTTAAAAATCCAGCACTTGCAATGGCATCTCCTATAAGGGTTAAATTTACTGGAATTGGAACCAAGTAAATGTTAGCTTGTCGATAGCTTATCATAGACCAATTAAGAAAATTCTTAGTTTTGTTATAAGCCATGTAAAATGTATTGGTTTGTTGAGGAATCCACAATCCACTAATAAAATTATAATTTTCAATTGTATAATTAACGATTAAAGAATGTATACCGTCGAATGTTTCATTATAAATTTTTTCTACTGTAAATCTTGTTAAATCTCCAATATTATGTTTTGGATCTGTTGAATTGACACATTTCCAAATAAAATAATCATTTTCTTCTGCTGGAAATGAAGACTCTCCCAAAGTCGTTTCTGGTTTCCCAAAAGAAATGAGATTAAAGATCCCCAATATAATTATCAATATTATGCTGATAATCTCTATTTTATGAATGTTTTTTAGAATCAATGGCATTTTTAATTAAAAATTTATTATAATCAATCCCATTTACTAATAATTAAAGCCTAATAATATATTTATGATATTTCTAAATTTAAGTTTAAAAGTATGGGATCATGATTATTCGTGAATACTATGTTGGTTGATGTAAATAATTTAATATAATCATGAACATAAATATTAATTAAAATTTTTAAATTAAAATTAGAAGGATGAAATTAATATGGAAAATATAAAACAAGCCCCTAAATTTAATACTCGACAAAAATTAAATTGGGCAATGGCAAATTTTGGTGGAGCAATAATTAGCGGGATTTATGGCGCTCTATTACCAATTTTTTACATTGATTATTTAGGATTGTCTGAAAATGCAACCATTATATATGTAATTCAAATCGTATACATGATAGTCAACGCATTTAATGATCCTATCTTTGGCTTTATTAGCGATAAAACTAGATTAAAACAAGGACGAAGAATACCCTATATGAGATATACCGCTCCTTTTCTTGCTTTAACTTTCATATTGATTTGGTTTTCTCCTGATTTGACAGCTGGAGAATGGGCAGTATTTTGGTGGATGTTAATAATGACATGTCTTTACGATACTGCTTACACGATAATTTTCCTAGTTTACTCCGCGTTATTACCTGAGATAACAGAGGATGAACCTGAACGAAATTCACTTCAAGTTTTTGCTTCTTTTTTTGGTCTGATAGGGATGATAATTGGCTTTATAATTCCAGAATTATTCAGAAATTTAGATAAATTCTTACTACAGATGTCAATGATTGCTGTAGGTATTTTAGGTGGGGCATTAATAATGTATACGACTTTTAAATTCAAAGAGCGTCCCGAATTTACCAAGGTAGATGAACCACTTGGACTAATAGATTCAATAAAATACACCTTTAAGAGCAAATCATTTATAATCTTGGTTTCTGCAAATTTTATGGGTATTTTTATCCAAGCATTAGTAGTTGGTTCTATATATTTTCTAGCAGACTATATTACACATACTTCTTCAATGATATTATTAATCTTCATTTTCATCCCATTACTGATAGGGATTTGGTTGACTCCAAGACTTTTGAAAAAATGGGGTGCTGTAAGAGCTGATCAATATTTATTATTGGCTGGAGGCATTGGTTTGGTATTATTAACATTCATGCCAACAAATGAGTTAATTTATCTTTGTCTCGTGATTGCTTCATTTGGGTTCATTGGTCCATTGATCTATACTAATATCTTGTTTGCCCAAGTCATTGATGAAGATGAGACCAAGACAGGAGTTCGTAGAGAAGCGGCTTTTTTTGGTGTCAATGCATTATTAACAAAACCAGCTCAATCATTGGCAATTGTAATACCCGCAGCATTATTAAATGCTACAAATTTCATACCTCATGATGTAGGTACGCCACCTGTCTTGAACCAACCTATTGAAGCCCTTATTGCAATTCGCTTGTTCATTGGTCTTATTCCTGGAATTGCTTTAATTTTAGCTTGCATAATCCTCCAATTTTATCCAATAAGAGGCGAATATTGGGAAAAACTTCAAAAAGAGATCTTGATCTTACATGATAAAAAGCATCAAAAGTTAAAAGAAATGGAAAGGGGTTCAAAAGAAAGCGAAACTTAATGAAATTATGTTTTAAAAATAAATTTTTTTATTTTTTAATATTTTTTAATGCTCTTTGTTCCAATTTTTTAGAATAATCTTCCCACTCGTCTATTTCTCCAGGTTTTTTTCTCCTTATGATGAACTTGCAAGTTTTGGCCCCTGCTGGTATCGTACTTTTAAAATATACTTGATAATCGGATTTGAGTATTCCTGAATCACGAAAAGCATTTAATATTCCTTGAACTAAATATCTCTGAACCCTACAATCAAATGCTTGATATACATCTTCTAAAGGGCACCATAATATGTCAAAACAGCAAATCTTATCGTTTAAAATTTCTGGTTTTTCTATTGATGTCCAAGCTTGGGTATTAATGATTGTTGCAAGAAAACTAATTAATTCTATACCCTTAATATTTTCAGGAATAGCAACGTCTTTTATAATCTGCTTGCCAACATCATATCCAGTTCTGATAAGGGCATTTATAACCATTTGCTGTCCTTTTTTTCCAAATTCTCTCTCGCTCTCCTTTAATATATTTAAAACGGCCATGCTCATGAATAATCCAAATTGCAATAGTGATGTTGGGTCGAGATCTTTTCTGGGTAAAACTTCGCACTTAAACTTTTCTAAGGCTTGCTTGAATGGCTCACCAGCCTTAAAAAATTTCCAAACCTCTTCTTTTCGAACTCCATTTTTCAAGATTCCATCATTTATCATATTGCATCATTATTTACGATTATTAAGTTAAATTATTAAGTTCAAAAATATAAAAGAAACATGTCTTATTATTAAGTATTAAAAAAATGATAATTTAAAAAAAAAATATTGATAAAAATGCATGAGTTAGTTTTGCTAAGGCACGGAGAAAGTGTTTGGAACAAGGAAAATAGATTTACAGGTTGGACAGATGTTGACTTATCTGAAAGAGGAATCGAAGAAGCAAGAACATCTGGAGAGATATTAAAGGAAAAAGGTTATATTTTTGATGTAGCATTCACATCCGTGCTGAAAAGAGGTATAAGAACGCTATGGATTGTACTTGACATCATGGACTTGATGTGGATTCCAGTTTTTAAATCTTGGAGGTTGAATGAGAGACATTATGGTGCCCTTCAAGGATTGTTTAAATCAAAGCTAGCCGCAGAAGTAGGCGAGGAACAAGTAATGATTTGGCGGCGAAGTTATGACATTCCACCTCCACCATTGAAAACTACCGATCCAAGATATCCTGGGAATGACCCAAAGTATAAAAATCTGGATCCAGAAGACATACCATTAACAGAATCATTAAAGGACACTATAAATCGATTTTTACCATATTGGCACGAGAAAATCGAACCAATGATTAGAGAAGGCAAGCGTGTTTTGATTTCTGCTCACGGAAATAGTTTGAGAGCGCTTGTAAAATACCTTGATAATTTATCTGAAGAGGAAATTGTCAAGTTGGATATTCCAACAGGTATTCCTTTAGTTTACGAATTAGATGATGAATTAAAACCAATAAAGCATTATTATTTAGGAGATCCAGAAGAAATAGAAAGAAGAACAAAAGCCGTGAGGGAACAAGGAAAAGCGAAATAGTTGTTTTTTTCTTATTAAATTTTTTAAAATAATAAATGTGAAGTTGGACGTGAAGAAACATAGCATAATAGATAATCCGTCTGTTTCACGAATCATTTTCTTTCCTCGAAAAATTGCCATTCCAGAAAAATTAGAATCAAATGTGGAAATTCTTAGATTTGATATAGGCAATAAAATAATAATTGGGGGTTTTATTTTCAAGATAAATAAAAATTTTCCTACGATTCTTCTTTTTCATGGAAATGGAGAAATTGCGATTGATTATCAATCTATAGCGCCATTGTATTTCGAATGTGGCGTAAATTTGGCTGTTGTTGATTTTAGAGGATATGGATTTAGCTCAGGAACGCCTTATTTTACTTCTCTCATAACCGATTCCATGCCAATTTTTGAAAAATTTGTTGAATGGATTAAAATTAATGATTTTATGTTATCTATTTTTGTTCAAGGTCGATCATTGGGAAGTGCTTGTGCTGCTGAAATTGGATCTAAAAATCCTAAAGAACTTAGAGGAATTATTTTTGAAAGTGCTTTTGGAAGTATATTTAACATGATGACACGATTATTCAGAATAGAAAGTCCTAATTTAAGCCCAGAAGTATTAGAACCATTCTCAAACGATTTTAAGGCAAGTTATATTAGAAAACCTTGTTTAATTCTTCATGGAACAAGTGATTGGATAATTCCGTATTATGAAAGCAAATTACTTTTCAATAGCATTCCAAGTGATATAGAAAAAAAATTAGTACTAATTGAAGGCGCTGGTCATAATGATATTCTATATTATAAAGAAAAATATTTTTCAGAATTAAAGGAATTCATAACAAGGCATAAATAAAAAATTTAAATGGTTTCTTGAAAAAGAATTGTTTACCATTCATTTCTTGAAATATAATTTATTTTCCACGAAATATTATAGTTAAATCAATTTTTTTAAACAATTCTGAATATTAATTTGAAATTGAAAAGGCGAAAATTATTTAAATCTAAAAATCCATAGTTTAAACTAATTAAATTTTAATAAAAATTGGATTGGTATTTCATGACGATGAATAAAAAGAAAATTTTCAAAATTATTATTATAATTATTTATGCAATAGTGATTTCTCCAATTGCTTCTTTTGGAGCTTGGATTATTTACAATGATATCCGTTCTCCTCCTAATTATGTTTATGATCCGATCTTGCAATTGGAACATTGGACTGTAGTTGAAGCAGGGAATGATCCAACAAGGCAACATAATTCAAATACCGATTTAATTTATTATAATAATTCATTTTACCTAATTCATGCTCAAACAAAATGGCATCTTGAAGATACTAATGGTGCTCTCGTTATACGTAAATCTCCAGATGCTACTAAAGGAAGTTGGAAAGAAGTTGCAAGAATTACTGTTCCAAACACGGATGTGAGAGATCCTAAATTTGCTAATATTGGTGGAAGGTTGTTTGTCTATTTTTTACCAAATTATTATTTCGACCCTGGACCAAATACAACATTCTATACTTATAGTGATGATGGTTTCAAAACATTTGCTCCAGTAAAAGAATTAAAGGTTAACATCACGTACCATTATTCCAATGGGACAATAAAGCATGTTATAACGGGAGGGTGGAATTTTTGGAGACCAAAAACTAACGATAATATTACCTGGTATGTCTTAGCTTCTGGAAGAAAATCTGATAAACCAATTACAACTGTCCACGATGCAGATGTTACTGGCACTATGACAATTCTTTTAAAAAGTACCGATGGTTTCAATTGGACAGAAGTTTCAGAGGTATATACGAGATGGGGTAATGGTGAAGCCTGTTTAGAATTTTTACCAAATGGAGAAATGCGCACCACGCATAGAGTAGGAAGTATGGGCCTTCCAGGATATGCTCTAGGCAACCCTCATGCTTGTACAATGATAGGGACAAGCTTTAATAATTTTAAAAACTGGTCCTTTGCGCCAGATTTTCAAACGAGATTGGATGGTGCCACGCTTTTCCGCCTTAATGGAAGGATTTTTGCCGTAGGAAGAAATCATTTGGGACCAAGAGTGGATATGGGAAATCATTTTGACACTAAAAGGACAGCTTTTTATGAAGTCAAGAAGGACCGCTTAATTCACTTATTTGATGTTCCAAGCAATGGAGATACAGCTTATACTGGTGTTGTCATTAAAGATGGTTGGGTTTATGCGTCATATTACACGAATCCTATTGATAAAGATTATGCTTGGTTCGTGGGGCTTGCCTTGCTTCCAAAATCTGTAATTAGGATCGTGCGTGTTAATGCTACTGGATTATTATTATATGCAGATAAGGTGGGAGGTGCTTGAATTGGAAAATTCTAAGGAGAGAAAAATTTCTGAAGGTAAAATAAAAAAAGTCTGGCAAGAACATAAAGGGCTTATTAAATTTATCATTGAATTGGTATTTATGGTCGTGGTTGGATTTCTAACTTTATTGCCTTTGATGTTATTCTTAATAAATTACTTGCTTTAAAAAGAAGAGGTGAATCAAACATGAGTAAAATATGGGAAAAAATGAAGAAAAATAAAAAGAAAATCTGGAATATCATTCGGATTACCTATTGGACATTCCTATTCGTTGTTGCGCTGCTCTCAATTGTATTATTATATACAGAGTTTTTGAGTGCTTAAAAAGCAAGATAAATTAATACATTTTTTATTTTTTTTTTAAAAAGATAAATAAATTTTTAGAGGAGTTCTCCTCTCACGATTAATTGAGCAGAGCCACCAATTAAAATACTATATTTATCTTCTATTTTTTCACAGCGTAAATGAATTAAAGATTTTCTTCCTAATTCATATCCTTGTTCTACTTTAATGTCGATATTTGTTTTTCCAAAATATTCGTTCTTGGATAAATAAGCTGCTAAGCAACCATTTCCAGAGCCAGTTGCGGGATCTTCTGGCACTCCTAATGCGTGAGAAAAAACTCTAACCGACAAATCGTTATTTTTATCCCGAGTTTCAGGACAGAAGATCAAAATTGACTTGGCACTTTTCTTTACAATTAAATCATAATATTTTTCTAAATTTACAGAAGCTCTTTTTAAAGCATCCAAATTTTTCAGTGGAACTATGATAAAGGGCAAGCCGGTAGAAACTTCCTGAATTGTAAACCTTTTATCAAAATCAGATTCTTCAAGGTTTAATATTTCAGCCATGGTATCGTGAGAAATAAACCCATAAAAAGACGGTTCTTCTTGGCTCATCCAAATTGTTTTAATCTTATTCCCTTTATATTTGAAAAGAATGCCGAAAGGTCCCAAGCTCGTATTGATAGTTAAAGTTTTCACGTTATCTTTCATGAATTCACGGTTGATGATATATGCTGCTCCAAGTAAAGGATGCCCAGCAAATGGTAATTCCATTTTTGGAGTGAATATTTTTACATCATGGGTCTCAAGTGAAGTTATAAAGATTGTTTCAGAAAAATTCATTTCTCTGGCCATCTTTTGCATTTTATTTTCGTTAAAGTTTTTAGAGCAAATTACTACAGCTAATTGATTTCCTTCATATTTTTCTTCTGCAAAAACATCGACAATATAAAACAAGTCTTTCTTTTCTTGGTTTTCTGGCATGTTTAAATCACTAAATTTTAGGAAATTTCCTCTATCGTAAAAAATATATTACTCAAAATGCAATTTAAATTTTAATTTACATTTAATAATAAATTTTCTTAATTTCTTAAAATAGATCTCTTTAAAGTGAAATGTTATTAATTGAATTTTAAAATTACTAAAAGTAAAAAAAAATTTTCATGAAATTCAAAGAAAAGTTCAATTTTAGAGAGTTAAGTGGCGCCTTTGGAGATTGGGGCACGTTAGTTCCATTTATCATTGGGTACATCTCAATTGTCAAGTTTAATCCTGCTGGGATATTTTTTTGTTTAGGAATTACTAATATTGTTTTAGGAATTCGATTTAATTTACCATTACCGGTACAACCACAAAAAACAATTGGAACGGTCGCATTGTCTCAAAAATGGAACTCAAGCTTGGTATTATCAACGGGATTTGGACTTGGAATGATATGGACAGCATTAGGTTTTACAAGGATCTTGAATAAATTAGTAAAAAAAGTGCCCATAATTGCCGTGCGGGGCATCCAATTAGGATTAGGTTTGATTCTGGGTTGGAGTGCAATAAATTTGATGACAAATAATTGGTTATTGGCATTAATTTCAATATTAATAATTTTTTCTCTGATTAAATTCGAGAAGTTTCCAACAGCATTAATCCTTGTAGGAATTGGATTGTTTGTTTTATTCATTCAAAATAAATTAACCTTGAATTTATTTAAATTTGGAATTCCTATTTTTCAGTTTTATGTCCCAGATCTTCAATTGATGCTAATCGGGATAATCTATGCCGGTATAGCCCAATTTTTCTTAACTTTAACAAATGTAATGATCGCTACAATTAGCCTTATAAAAGATCTTTTTCCAGATGAACGTGATAATTTAGATGCCAATACTTTAGCTACAAACATGGGATTGATGAATATTTTCAGTACATTTTTTAGTGGGATACCTCTTTGTCATGGTTCTGGAGGTTTAGCCGCTCAATATGCATTTGGGGCAAGAACGGGAGGATCCATGATCTTAGAAGGCATAATTGAAATATTTTTGGGACTCTTTTTTTCAGAAACCTTACTTCTGATTTTTAGCGAATTTCCCAGTTCTATTCTAGGTTCAATGTTGATTTATACGGCTTTATTATTAGGAAAGATGGCCTTCAAGGATTATTCTAAGAAAAAATTGCCAATTATAGTTCTATCCGCTTTAACTTGCTTGGTATTTAATATCTTAATTGGATTTTTAGTTGGATTAATTTTATTTTATATTTTTAGGAAGTTTTTGAATCAAAACAAGTTAAATGATTAATTTCCAACTTATTTAAATTTAATCCAGAAATTCTTTAATTAAAATTTGTTGAAATTCTTTTTTCCTTAATTTAAAAGGAATTTTTTCCTTTCCAGAATATATATCCTTTTCATTTTTTACTTTAAAAAACTTTTCAAATGGAATCACTGTCCTTGAAAGATCCTCCTGATAAATTTCGTTATTAGAAGATGTAATTCCCATAATTTTGTTTCTCCACTTAATGCTTTAAAAAGTAAATTATGGCTAATTAAAAATTAATTTAAATTTTAATGATCAATCCATTTTCGTATTTTAAATCCAAATCTCGCTTTAATAATTCATCTCTATAACCAAAAATTATCTTCTTGAGAGTTTTTTGATTTATTTCTAATATCTCTGCCAATTCTTCAACCCTTATGCTCTTAATAGTTTCAAAAAGACGAGGTAATTGATTGATTATCTCTTTATCTAATTCCTTTAACTCTTCCTTAATCGGCAAGCCTTTTGTTTCTGCTAGAACCTGTCTTCTAATACCTGCTAAGTCTATGTCCCAAGTCTTCATTATTCTTTCAGAATTTTGATTAATCCATTCCTTAATCATTTGATATATGACAGCAGATTTTGAGTTAGCGATGACCCCTTCTAAGGCTTCAATGATCTTATAATCTATTAACTCTAAATTTACAGTTACCCTTTTTTTTTCTGGTTCAGTATTAGATGGGGCCATTTATTTAAGCTAAATTTTGTCGAGATTTTGAAGTATTTAAAAATATAAAACAAACATGCATATTTAAATGTTACCAAAAATGCATCATTATGCATCACTTTGCATCAAATTTAAATATCATTATTACGAATTTGATATTATACTTGTATCATTGAAATATCATCTTGATATTTCTCAAATTTAAAAATATAAGGGTAAGGCAACTAAAATGTTAGAAATTCCAATTGTTTCATTAGATGAATTAAACACCAAGGATAGAATAACAATTGATTTAATAAAGGATGGAGAGCAATACTTAAATCAATTTAATGTTAATCAAGAGATTCTTCTGGAAGCAGTCTCTCTCGTGTATAAATATTTGAGGGTTGTAAAAAAGATACCTCACGATTTGTATAAATTTTTCGTGGCAAGCTATTATATCATTGAACGCCATCCATATTGTTTCCCTGTACATGAATCTAAAAAAGATTTTTGCAAGCGATTTGGCATTCAAGAAAGTTCATTGAATTATTCTGTAGAAAAAATAGTAAAATCACTCCAATATGTGAAAATTCAGGATGACCTTAACTTTCCATATTTCATAGATCCAAAAAGCGATATATGTTTCAATTTGATAAAGAACATCGTCAATAAAAAGGTTAAAAAAGCGATGATGAGGTTTTTGCTATACGATAAACCCATAAATGCTCAAATATTGACAGAAGAACTTGTAGAAGACATTATTTACAACCATGAAATTTTTCCAGAAGAGTTGTTTAGACAATTATACTGGATGGTTTTTGATTTGGTAGATGATCAATTAGAAGAATATAATGAATATGTAGCTCTACAAAAGAGATTTTTTTTATAAAAGTAATTTAAATTTTAATTTATTTTAATTATCTTTACTCATATACATGTGAGAAATTTTCGAAATTCCATATCTCTTTCTCTGTAATAAAGATCTAAAAATCTGGGAATGTGCCTTAAACACAAATTTCTTACGATGTAATAATAATACCATTCATTTAAAGCTAAAATTATGTTTAAGAATTGATTTTGAAAATTAAATGGAGTTGAAAAACAACGAAAATGCAAGTAAGGGTTTAATTTTGACTTTTCTTCTCCAGGTAACCATCGTCTTTGGGCAATGGTAGTATATATTTTCTTTCCGCACCTATCAAATTTCGTACTAAGCTTATTAGATTTAAATTTTATTCCGATTAATTGAGTTTCATGCTTCTTAGATTTTTTTATAGGGAAATCAAATTCTAATTTAATTTCAAAATTATTTTTTAATTTTATAACAATATTGTCGTTAAAAATGGCATAAAATATTGGAATAACAATGCTGAAACCGAGATAAGAAAAGAAAAAATATTTAAACGCTAATCCTTGAGGAGATTTATCAAATTTTATGATATTAAATGCATCTAATATAAAAATAATCAACGCAATGCTATTGAAGAGTAAAAATAAGAAAATGCTCATGAACCTTTTTTGAAATCTAAGGCCAAGAATCCGGGACTCCTTTTCAACATATTCAATTAGTGAAGGAGTAGTCTTAATTAACAAGTTTTTCAAGAAATAGGCTATTAAGAAAATGGTAGTGGCAAAAAGGAACCAACCTATTATCAATGTAAAATAATTCGTGTGAGTAATTTTGATTAAGTTTTTGAACATCCCTGAAAGATCCAATTTTAAGAAAAAGATCATGTATAATGAGAATGATAAAATTGCTAAGCTTAAAATGATTATTGACAAGATAAATTTTCTATAAAACTCTTTTCTAATAATCTCAACTGATTTACATTCACTTTTTTCATCTTCAAAATTTAATTCTATACCTTTTTTCTCCATTTTCTTCATTTTAATATTCCCCATTTCTTTACTTTTTTAGCTTCTTCTTCAGGAGTTTCCCAAAAATTTTGAACAATTTCCTTAAACAAGGTAAAATCGGGATTATCCTCCTCGTTTAATTTCACAATATGAAATTTAGAGGTTTTCTTTTCTATTTTAATATAGTTCATTTTCTCCAAATATTCAAAAGAATGAATCAACTTTTCTAATCTATCAATATTTAAGCTTTTCTTCACATCTGTTTTATTGATGATTCCTTCTGTTTTTTCTAATTTAGCAAGACTCATTAATACTTGTCCTCCGCGAAGAGAAGCAATATTTGTCAATTTATCAAAGATCCTACATATAGCTTTAAAAATATTAATGAAATCATTATAAAAATTTATTTTTTCTTGGCTAGATACCTCTAATGGGACTGTAAAATCATCAATTTTATATTTTTTTACAAATTGTTCTAAAGATAATCTCATATATTTATTAATAACTACAGTGCTTTTTATAGCTACCATAACTTTAATATTATATTTGTGTAAATATATATTGATTGACAATAAATTGAGATAGAAATACAAATCTATTGTATTTGAGTTCTATTAGAAATAAAAAATTAACCTTATTTTTCAAAAATAATCTCAAAATTCATGTCTTAATAAAAAAAAGAGATGCGAAAATCATACTTTATATAATGTGAAAAGTATTACAGCAAGTTGGTATTAGATAAAATGATTTCTGGCTTAAAATATAAATATATCCCCGAATATTATGTTTTAGCATTCTCGAGACCCATCATAACATTTATTTGTATCGAAAAATGACCATAAAATCTCATCGTTTTATTAAATGGATCTTTAATTCAATAGAGATTCTAATTTTAGTAAGCTCTATCTTGTTATTATCTTTAAATCTAGATTTTTTTACTGTAATTCATGCAAAAGCCAGTGAATTTTTACCAGTTTTGAAAGAGGAAACTTATACAACAGTACAAGTGTCAATTTTTTATATAATCATTACTCTTAGCTCTGCTTACCTCATGTTTAACAATTTATCTAAATTTGATGTTTTAAAGAGAAAAGTAAGCTTTTTAATCTTAATTATATCTTCTATAGTTCTAATCATAGAATTTTTCAATCCTCATAGTATTATTATAAATCCTACAGGGTTTCCACCAACATCTTTAAAAACTGTCCATTTAGGTTTATTTTCATCGTTAATAATGCTAGGTCTAAAGATCATCATTTCTTTAAGAGTGTTAATAATGGAAAAAATCTCTAAAAAATCTAAAATTTTGATACTTTTATTTATTTTAGGTGCGTTAAGTAGTGATTTTATTCATGAAATGGGACATGTCTTTTTTATTATTCTTACTGGTGGTAAGGTAATAGAATTTTATCCATTTCCAATATTATTGGGAGGAGAATTTAATGCTGGTTATGTAAATTTTATTGGTGTTCCAAAGCAATTTTTACCTTTAGTTTTATTGGGTGGCGAAATTTTTCAATGGATATCAATTATTATAATCCTAATTACATTGTATTTAAACAAAAATGTTAGTACTTGGATAAAATATTATTTAGAGATCCTGCTATTCTTTGCTTGGTTGGATTTTCCATTGTATACCATTAATAATTTTTTTGGTCTACCGCATTGGTTTTTAATAGGTTCTTCTAATGGAGATATTATCTTATTCTCTAATTTAATAGGGCTTCCAATTCTAATATTTATAATATTAGCATTGACCCAACTATGTATTGGAATTATATTATTGATTAAAATTATTAAAATGAAAAAGAGAAAAAATGACTCAAAAATTAATGAGAACTTATGAACAAATTTGTCTTGATAAGTTGAAAGAATTGGGAAAAGCAACAGCCAGAGAATGGGCTGAAGCAATGGGTTATAAAAACCCCAATGCTCTCTCAAAGGTTATTAGGAGAATTCTCAGGACCATGCCTGAAAAGATTAAGGTCAATAATCGAAAACCAAGAGTATATGAAGCGTTATAGTAATTAAATATTTTCTACTCTTCTTTTTTAATGGAGGATGAGTTTTCAAATGGTTTGATATTGCATAGTATATTTCGCAATTTTGAAAAAACGCCCATGATTAAGCTTAATTCTTTTTTTGAGATGAAACTGCGTTCAAAAGTATTTTTAAAAGCAAGCAGGACATTTTCTTTTTTATGAGTTCGTATTTTTAAATTCAAGATGATTTCATTAATGATTGAATATAACAACTCTTTATCTTCTCTATCTGCTATTAGAATGGGATTTTTTCCCCTTCCAATAGAGATATCACGGAGCTTTTTATAAATTTCATTTAATATAATTGCACCAGCGTGCGAAACATTTAATGTAGGATATTCCTCACTTGCTGGAATTCTTAATGAAATATTCGCAAGTTTAATTTCATCATTTGTCAAACCACGCGACTCTCTACCAAAAAGAATTGCAACTTTCATAGGTTTATTGGTAAACGGTAAAATCAAATCTTCTGGAAATATTGCAGTCCTTTTAATATTCCTATAATGCTTTCCTTTTGCAGTCGTAGCAATTACATAATCAAAACTTGCTAAAAATTCTTTCAATTTTTTTAAGTGGTCTTCTTCCTTTTCTACATAAATAACTTTAGCCTTTTGGAGAATATCTTTTCCATGCATAGCAAATCCAAAAGCTTCATTGCTTTTAATTGAATTTATTGAAGCAATGGGATTAAAAATGATTAAATCGTTGAAATCAAAATTTTTCATTACTCTTGCCACCGAACCAATATTTCCTGGCGTTTCTGGTCTAACGAGGACTATACTAAAATTGACATTCTTGTATTCTTCTTTTAATCTGGTATTCTGGAAATTTGTAAGTTCTTTTTTTAATTTTTTTTTATTCATATTAAAAATCAAAATGAATTTTCTTTTAAAACATTGGTACTAATGTAATTGATCATAATTTTAATAATTTAGAAGGAAAGTTTTTTATAGTGTTATGGATAAAGAATTTGAAGTGTCCAGTTAATATGTAAAACTGTTAATTCATCAAATCTTTTTCCAATAATCAAAACTACAACATATATATACACACATTATTTTTATTAAAATATAATAAATCAATTATTAATTTATATGAACATTTTATAATTGGTGCCTTATCTAATAAAAAATAATTACATGGAAAAATGTTAGATTTCAGCAGTATTTTCGAAAATTTAGAATTTGTAAACGTTAGCACGGAAAATTCTACCATCTTTGAATGGAAACCGGCGGGATCCTTTAAAAGTTTTGTTTTAGACTTGAATATTTACAAAAAAAATGCTATTAAAGATATTTTTTTCCATATAAATAAAGGAAACCTTAAGATTGCATATATTAGAAAAGATAATTTGATTTATTCTGCTGGTTCTAAAAATCAAATGCAATATCAAATGTTGGAGGCTTTAATAGAGCAGGTAATTAAGGATTTCAACGAAATGTATGCCGTGGATGTTATTTTATCCTATGAGAATTTTTCACCAAATGTATTTAACAATTTTAAGTCAAAAGTGGAGGAAATCATTGAAAATTTTAATGAATTGAACATTGTAAGAATTATAAACGTGCCTTGCATGGTTTGCAACCAAGTTTTACCATTAGTGGTTAAAAGAAGCTTTATTCTCTCTGCCGATTCCTACCCAGTACCATTAGTTTATACCCATAAAGGACATGCAATTTTATGTTTCATTGATAAAAATTTTGATGTAAGAGGCGTGGAATTAGTAAATATTACTGGTTAATTGAAGAAATTCAAATCAATTTTAGACGAATTTTAATTTGAGTATTTTTATTATTTTTATTAATATTGTTTTAAGATGGATCCAAAATCTTTAAAATTTAATTAATTAAAAGATTTAATTTCGAACGCTAATTTTTAAGATATTTCTTATTTAAAAGGGTTGATGTTAAAGATGGCAGAAGATGATAAAAAAAAGAATAATGATTATTTTTTCATAGAAATAGTAAGAAAGACAAAAACAGGAATTACATTTCCTAAAGAATTAAGAGAAAATTTATTTGAAGAAGGTAAGGATGTTTATTTTAAATTAATAGTTCCTAACGAAAAAGATAAAATAATATTAGAAATATTAAATGATGAACAAGCTAAAAAGCTCACAGAAAAATTAAAGGCAGAACGAAAAGAAAGGCGAATTCAAGTAAATGAAACTAAAACTAAAACAGTTAAAAAAAAATCGAAGTTGGTGCCCAATTGGCATGAATATTTTGTTTACGATTTTAAAAATAAAGGTAAAGTAATACCAATTTTAGAATCTGCATTTTATAAGTTTTCAGAAAAGCCAATTAACTTAAAGGATGGAATGGGAAGGGTTAAATTTGCTTTAACTTCCTTCTTGACTTCTATTAAAACAGAAAATGCAAAGCTATATTATGCGATAGAGAAATTTTTAATCGACATAGTCTATAAATTCAATCAATCAAATCTATTGGATTGGATATTCGAAAAAATAATCCCAAATATAGAATCTAATTTCTTATATGAATTGGCGTTATTGGATCTTGTTGAAGCTTCAATAAAGACAAAGCGTTATGAAAAAGCCGAATTATATATTTTTTACGTGCTTAAAAATATTGATGAGTATCCTAAATCAGAAATGTATAATATAATGAACAGTTTTAAACAATTGGTTAAAAAAGTCAAGAACTTGGAACGATCGGATAAGATAGACATCCTTATTAAAGAAAAGCTATTGGAATATGGTGAAGAATGGGAAGATGTTGATTATAAAATCCAGATTATTGAATTTTTAGAAGATTTGCAATATATTGAATTAGCTTATGACTTGGCTAAGAAAATTCTTAAAAGTCTGCCCCCAAATAGCATGAGGTTAGATGAGGTTAAAAGTTTAGTAAGAAGATTACATGTTGCGCCAATTGCGGAAAATAAACCACACTCTAGCATAGATTTTGATGAATTGGATGATGAGGTTAAAGAAGAAAAATAGAATTATTCTATTTAGATGATTGCTCATTCAAGTTTTTTGACATTTAATCCTTATTTTCTTCCTTTTCCATTTCTTCTAACTCTTTCAGTCTTTCTTGAGCCCGTTTAAGTTCTGCCTCTCTAATTTTTTCTTCTTTTTCTTTAATTTTCTTTTGATGGAGCTCTAATTCGACTTGAGAAAGCTCGGTCTCTTTTTCAATGAGCTCCTCTTTCAGTTTTAAGGCTTTTTCTTTTTCCTGTATTGCTAGTTCTTCAAGTTCTTTTTCTTTTAATTCTAATTCAAGTTTTTTCTTTTTGATCTCCATTTCTTTCTTTTTTAATTCTAACTCTTTGTTCAAGATTTCTGATTCTTCTTTCTTTAAGATCTTTTTAACCTTTTTAGGTAATTCACTTTCTTCTTCAATTAATTTCTCTTTTAATTTTAATGTTTTTTCCTTTTCTTGTATTATTTTTTCTTCCAATGCTTTTTCTAATTCTTCCAATTCTAATTTTTTTTTCTTTTTCTCTTATTCTT
>Ga0190334_1000136_pt1 | contig 36877 bp, 28 predicted proteins | sample 48720478_MG_FD_161270 | JGI IMG/M metagenome (GOLD analysis project Ga0190334, IMG submission 161270) | Hydrothermal vent sediment bacterial communities from Southern Trench, Guaymas Basin, Mexico - 4872-04-7-8_MG | ecosystem: Environmental > Aquatic > Marine > Hydrothermal vents > Sediment ... | reverse complement strand
CGCCAAAGCGCAAGCGAAAACGAGAGGTTTCTCCACAGATAATAAAGTTTCCAGAAGAGCTCAGAAGAACACATCCCCGTATGGGAAAGGAAAAAATAAAGATTCTTTTAGACGAATATTGTAAGAGTAAAGGGCTTCGCTCTCCCTCAGCTTCTACCATAGGAAGAATAATAAAAGAGAGGGGATTATTCTTTTATCCGCAGGAATTTACTCACTTTGGTAAAGTAAAAAGGAAAAGCAGGGTAAAGAAATTGAGGAGGAAAAACTATAAACCCCGCAGGGCTGGAGACCTTCTTCAGCTGGATTCTCTGTATATTTTTGTAGATGGGATAAAAAGATACATAATAACGGCGGTGGATCTTCGCTCCAGGTTTGCCTTTGCTTTTGCTTATAAGAGTCTCTCCAGCAGGTCTGGTGCGGATTTTATGGAAAAACTCATGGCAGTCGCACCTTTTTCTATAACTCATATTCAGACAGACAACGGTTCAGAATTTATGAAAGATTTCCACAGGCTGGCAGAGAGAAGGGATGTGGTTCATTTCTTTAATTATCCGCGTCGTCCTCAAAGCAATAGCTACATAGAAAGATTCAATAGAACGCTGAAGGAGGAATTTCTACTTTATCACCTGGATGAACTCGTAACAGATATAGACGCTTTCAATAGAAGGCTAATGGAATGGTTGGTTTTCTATAATACTCGAAGACCCCACCATTCCCTTTCCCTTCGTTCTCCGGTAAAATATATTATTGAAGAATATAATTTTTCCCATATGTTGTGGACTTATACATTTTTTTGATTTATGTAATTTATGTTATAAAATTTAATAAGGGGGTATGGTTTTGGTGAAAAAAAGGGGGAAAAGAAGTGAAAGTAAAATTTCTTGTTTTAATAGAATATGGGGTTCTGAGATAATTATTTGCTGAAAATCGCCTTCTTTTTTTGCTGGAAATTTTTAGGGAGGAGTACTTTGAAAAGAAATGTGGGGGTGTTTCTCATTCTGTTGCTTCTGTTTCAGGTACAGCTTTATTCTAAGGGAAAGGATAAGGTGATCCTGAAGGCAGGGCACACGATCAGGATTACATGGAAAGATAGTACGGTGAAGCCAGTTGTTGGGCAACTTATAAGGATAGGAGAAGGAAAGATAGTATATTCTTATAAGGGTAAAGTAATGAAATCTCCGTTTTCTTCGGTAGCAGAGTTTGCAGTGAAGAGGAGCGAACATAAAAATTTGAAGATAAGCGAAACTCCATCATCTGGAACAGGCATTGTCGCAGGGGTGCTTGTTGGATTGTTAGCTGTATTTTTTGTCGCGACGATTTCTAAAAGTAATAAAACAAGGTCGGAAAGTAGAGGAGTGAGGTTGAATCTTCCAAGTGATAATGCAGTTTTAGGCACGTTATTTTTAGTAATAATTGGAGGAATTATAGGGGGAGCTTTAAGTTATAAGAAAAAAGGCGACTGGATAGAAGTTCCTCTGGATATGGTATCCATGGAAGAGGCACAAGAAAAGAGCGTCGAAGGCGAAAAGGAAGAAGCCCCAGGCATAAGGGTAATAATGGACCAGAGGTCATGGGGGTTTTTCGTAGAAGGTTATGAATCTGAAATGTTCCAGGATGGTTTCTTTAGAGTAGAATCTTCTCAGTTCAGGTTACCGGCGGATTTAGATATGCCTTTTGAAGAGATTATGGAACCGGTCCTTGGACCTACGTTTTTCTTGAACTCTCATTTGAACAGGGGTAACAACTAAAGAGATACTGTTCCGAACTCAGCGATAGGTTAAATAAGGATAAAGGTATAGGTGTATTAAAATTTTATCAACCTTGCCTCTGCCCAGTCTGCATGGTCATAATCCTTTCCATCTCCGCCGTCTGTTACTTCCAGAACCAGGATTTTGATATCCTTTATTTCCACATCTACTTTTTTTGTTTCTCCAGCCTTCATCTTTCCGCTTTCCCAGAGAACCTTTCCATCTCCGATTACCCTGAAATTAACGCTTCCTTTCCCTTCAGTCTCGTCATCTATTCCAACAATGGCTTTGAATCTGGAGAAAAGTCCGCCGATTTTATATTTTATCTTTGAAGGAGCATGGGTCCCAAGACCTTTCCTGTATTTATTACCGCCTATGGTGATGGTTGCGCCTTCCATGGAGAGGTCCTTCTGCAACGTTCCCCAGCCTGCACTTGCATAATATGGGTCAAGATCTGAGAGGAATATGCTATCGGGAAACAGGGTTGAGGGCTTTAATGTGTAAGGGAGGGCTTTCTTACTTTCCCTTCCGTCATACCAGACAGCTTTCACCTCGAGTTTGTGAGGGTTAATCAGATCATTTATTCTTATTTTTGCCTTTGCTACAGGTGAGTATCCCAGAAGTTTCCCATCAATGTAAACGTTGTAGCCCGCAGTGAGGGAATAAAGAGGCCACCACCTTACTATGAATTCATCGGTAGAAGTTGGTTTCACACTCATTATTTTAAATGGTTTCCTTACAGGATATGTATGGCACGGAATCCTTTCGAATTTAACATCCCAGGTATATTCACCACTTTTTTCCGGATAGAATATTATTTCTGACCATGTACCATGGTTTTTAACCACTGTCCTTGCGGTTGTTTTAACTGAAGTGACCCTGTGACATTTTCCCCTGGGATAGGCAAAGCTCAGGGTATAACCATCGTCCTTTATTATGTAGCTTTTCCCATGAATTTCATTTTTGTCATTTTTAAGTTCTTTGAGGTCCACCCAACCCTGGGTTATGTGTCTGCTTGTAGAGATAAGGACGGGATAGGGCTTTTCTTCCGTAACAGTTAAAACCCTTACCCCCTGTGCAGGAACTTCCACATAAAATCCTCCCTTCCATGCGCCAAGATATTCCTGTGCCCAGAAGTCAAAGACGTGGTACAGAGCATTTTCTTTGAGACCAAGGTCTTTGAAACGCAGAAATTCGCCATCCTTTTTATTTTTATAATTGAAAACCGCCACCACGTCATACTGTTTTCCAACGTGGTTTACCTTTAGATCCCATATTTTCTTGTAAGCATTGGAAGGGAAAAGATCCATGGGGGTAATGTTTACTGCAGGATATATTTTTTTGAGAAGTTTCACCCTCTCCTCTGGCAATGCATACATCATGTCCGAGGCCATAAGAGCCTGGCCTGTAAGTCCCTGCAGGGTTGCCCAGGCCCTGGCAGTGTCCATACTCATGGGGGGTCTTACCACTATTACATCCGGATCAGCGTACCAGACAATATTATGCAGAAAATACCACCTCATCGTTGCATCCACCGCCACAAGGAAACCTTCCCATCCAAGCCGGATATCTCCTCCTGTTCTGGAGCCATTCATTATTCCTGCACCTGCCAGTGGAATTCCCCAGCATCCCAGAAGATAGGTATCGGGGCCAATGGCCTCCCTTATCGCTCTGAGGGTTTCTCTGTAGAGTTCCACACCTTTTTCGCCAAGAAGCCTTTTGTATTCGTTTATTACTATCGGCTGTCCGTCTATTTTAAAATAATCGTAACCCCAGGACTTTAGAGTCCTGAACAGGTGTTTCAGATATTTTTTACCCTCTGACGATGGTTTTACAAGGTATGTTCCCTCCCATGTGCTTGAAAGGGATTTGCCATCGGGGCCAAGGAAGAATGCATTTTTGAACTTTCTCACTATTTCAGGGTTACTTTCCCCGTGGGGTGCAAGCCATAGACCTGCTTTTATCCCGAGGGATTTTATCCTGTCAGCGATGGCTTTCATTCCTGGCGTTCTGAATCTTACATCTATGGTGAACCAGTCTCTATTTTCACCGAGACCATGTCCTGTACCCTGCCATCCGTCGTCTATCTGAATATAGCGGGCACCGTATTCTTTAAGATTTTCCGCCATCCATCGGGCATTTTTAAGGACCTCTTCAGCATTTATTTCCTGATAGTAGAAATACCACGAACACCAGCCTGAAGGAGGAAGAGAAAAATGGGTTTTGTCTATTGGTGTGAAAAATTTTATGCCCAGTTTATCCCTGTAATAGTGGGGGATCTCTTTGCCATTTTTTAACACAACCAGGTCCTTTCCCGGGACAAAGAATCCCTCAGCTACAGGAGTTTTAATATCTCCAAGGGTCATAAAAAGTATGGGGTTTTCCCTGGCATTAATTCTGCAGGGCAGTTTATCCCTGGAGAGAACAGAGCCTGCAATTGTGGCGAAAATAATCATGAAAAATATGAATTTTTTCATATTGCACCTCTCTATGGTGCATTCTATCATTTTCAGGTTCCTGTAATAAATATAATTGAGCAGGTTAATTGTGATATACTTGCAATATGTATAAAAAAATCCTCTTTGTAGTGGGGTTTGTCTTCATTTTTATAACTATAAGTGGATGCAAACAGAAGAAAAAAACTGAGGTCGTTTATACAGACCAGATCCTGTGGAGCTGGAATGAAGATCAGAATTGTTTAGGACAGGAAAATATCTGGAACGGTTTTAAAAATAAAAAAGGCCGCTTAAAAATTATTGCACCAATTGCAAGGCTGGCTTTCTGGAGAAATAGCGTTCCTTCTGAATTTACCATTTCCTATTTTATGGGGGAAAATACCGAGATACGTATTTTTGTAAATAGCAGGGTAGCAGGATACTTATCCACTTCTTCAAAGCCAGTAAGGGAAACCATTAGGTCCGATTTTTTTCAAAAGGGATTGAATTTTATAGAGTTCAGAGCTAAAGGAGGAAGAAATTTTTACATAGAAAATATTTGCGTGGGGAAAAGAAATGATAAAGGTTCGAATTTTGTAATTGAGGCAGGGGAAAAGCTGTACATTCCCATAGACGGAGAAAAGGTCTATATGAAGATCGCCGGACGGGGAAAGGTTCTTATGAAGGTATTCCAGGGGAAAAAATCACATGTAATCCTGGAAAGAAAAATTTCAAATTACAAACGCACAAGTAAAGTGATTAAATTCAAATATAATGGTCCTTCGTTGGTGGAGATAAGCGGTATATCAGGAAAATTAAAAATTTTAAAATTGAAAATTGAAAAAACAGGAAAGAATAAAAATGAGATCCAGAAAGCTCCTTCACTCCGTTTTAAACGTCCTTTCCCGGATATATATGTTTTTCTTATAGATGCGTGTCAGGCAAGTCATCTCGGAATTTATGGTTATCATAGAAATACTTCTCCTAATATAGATAGGTTCGCCAGAGATTCAGTTATCTTTGAAAACGCTTATACAAATGCGGCTTTTACAAGAGCTTCAATAGCTTCTCTCTTTACCGGTTTATATCCAGAACACCACAAGGTACGGGTATTGAGAGATTCTATCCCTAAAAACTTCTTAACAATTCCACTGTATCTGAAGGGTAAGGGATACACCACCTCTATCTTTACTGCCTCTGCAAATATTTCCAGAAAATTCGGCTTTACAAAGGGTGTAGATGAGTATTTTGCATATTTTGGCAGTCTTGGCGGCCCTTTAAAGAAGAAAATGGAAAGGGACTTTTTAAAGTGGATTAAAAAGCATCCATCTCCTAAGTTTTCCTATCTTCACTTTATGGAACCCCATTTTCCTATAATCCCTCCCCCTCCATTTAAAAACATGTTTAAATTAAAGGTCTTCGAAAAACCGGTAATGAATAAACTCAGGAAAAAGGAGAAATTTACTCCTCGGGAGGTTCAGGATGTGGTTGATGATTACGATTCTACAATTGCTTATATAGACAGTATCTTGGGAAGGATATGGGAATATATGAGGATGAAAGATTATTATGACAAAAGTTTGATAATTTTTCTTTCGGATCACGGCGAGGGCCTTTACGAACATAAATATTTTGGCCACGGACACAAAGTTTATGAGGAGGTTACCAGAATTCCTCTTATAGTAAAATTCCCATCTTATATGAAACTAAAGGGAAGGGTTTCAGCTCTTGTTCAGGTGATAGACATTTTTCCCACTATAATAGAACTTTTTGGTGACAGGAAAGCTCTGGATGGAAGGTCTCTTCTCGCTGCTTTTGCCCAAAAAGGGCAGGATGGAGAGTTTACCATTAGCAGAAACTTTTTGAATCCAGGTTCCTATGGGGTAAGATGGAAGAATTATTACTACATTTTAAACCTGGATGGATTTGAGGAAGAGCTTTTTGATTTAAATCAACCACGGAGAGATATTTCTCAAAAAGAGCGAGTTATAGTGCTTTATTTGAGAAGTAAATTACTGAAGTGGTTAAAAAAATACAATAGTATTTTAATTAAACCCAGGAAAGTGAATCTCAGAAAAACCCTTTCAGAAAAGGAACTAAAGAATTTAAAAAGTCTGGGCTATATAAAGTAGCAGAAATACTTATAAGAAAGCTTCTCTTTTGAGCATAAGGCCAATCTTCTACAATTAAGGTTAACTTTGAAGGGAAAAAATGGGCTCGTAATTTAAAGATAACTTCTTAAGGAACTGAATTTCCTCAGCCTTTATAGGGGTATACTTCATGGCTAGATTAACTACAAGTTTGAATAGCTCGGGATCGGCTGGGGGGATAGTGGCCACCACAGGTTGAGAAAGGGTAAACCTGAGTGCCAGCGAAGCCTTTTCCGATTCGGCGAGGGGTTCGTACCATAGTCTTGGATAAGTTCTTCTCTGTCCCTTCCGCCAGCGCTGTAAGGCGATGGACTTTATTGCAAGGACAGCCACCCCCTTTTCCCGGGCTTTTTTGAGTAATTCAGGGCCGAAGTTTCCACTGAAGTACATTACGAAATTTACAGGGTACAGTACCGAATCAAAATCAAAGCGGTCCATGGCTGCAAGGGCTGCTTCCTCTGAATGGGCAGAAAAGCCTATGAATCTGATTAATCCCTTTTCCCTTGTTTTAAGGAAGAATTCCATGGCTCCTCCTGGTGCAAAAATCCTTTCAACGTCTTCCATCTTTGATATGGCGTGAAACTGATACAGATCAATGTGTTCAGTCTGGAGCCTTTTAAGTGAGTTCGTAAATTCCTTTTCTGCTCCTTTTGCATCTCTTTCAAGGGTCTTGCAGGCGAGAAAAATCTTATTCCTGTATTTTTTTAGGGCAACTCCGTAAAGTAGTTCAGCATCTCCATATGTGGGAGCAACATCGAAGTAATTAATTCCATGGTCTATGGCCCAGCCAACTATATCGTTTACCTGCTTCTGAGGTAATTTCATCACGCTTGCACCGCCAAGGCCTACAATAGAAAGATTGATCCCTGTTTTGCCATAGGGCCGCCTGGGAAGTATTCCTTCTTCTGCTTTAATGTTCCACCTCCCTATCCCGATAATGCTGCCGATAACCCATAAGGCTTTCTTTAAAAATTCCCTTCTCTTCATGCACCCTCCTTTAATTCTAACAAATGATTCAGGGCCAGGTCTAAACATTCAACATTTACCCTTCGTATTTGTTTCTCAATTTCTTAGAGCGTGTATGCTATAATTTCTCCTAAAATGAAAGTAGAAAAAAGGCTGAAGAGGGCAAAGACTCAGAAACTAAGGCTTCTGGTGCAATTGTTTTTTGCAGGAGCATCGATATTTACAGGATGGAAGTTTGTTCTATTTGTGCGTTCACTGGAAGGAGGCAAAACATTGGTTTCGCGGCCTCCTGGGGTTGAGGCATTCCTTCCTCTTAGTGGGCTCGTGGGGTTGAAATACTGGGTTGTTGCTGGAATTATAAACACGATTCATCCTGCTGCTATTTTTCTCCTCCTTACCTTTCTTCTTATGGGTTTGCTTTTAAAAAGGGGGTTTTGTTCCTGGGTTTGCCCCTTTGGTTTTCTCTCTGAGTACCTATGGAAAATTGGGGAAAAGATCTTTGGCAGGAATCTCAACCTGTCCCGGGGGCTGGATTATCCGCTGAGGAGCATAAAATACCTCGTTCTTGGCCTGTTTCTATGGGATATTCTTTTCAGGATGAATGTGGATGCCCTTGCTTCCTTTATATACGGGTCTTACAACAGAGCGGCGGACATAAAAATGTTGCTTTTCTTTGAGAGAATATCGTCCTTTTCGTTCTGGGTAATAATATCCTTCATAGTTCTTTCGATACCTATAAAGAATTTCTGGTGCAGATACCTCTGTCCGTATGGGGCGCTTGTTGGTTTTCTGGGCCTCTTCAGCCCCATGAAGATAAAGAGAAATCCGGCAACCTGCATAGATTGTAATCTTTGCACCGAAGCCTGTCCTTCCAGCATAAAGGTTCATATCGCAAAAACAGTACATTCTGACGAATGTAATGCCTGTTTCAGGTGCGTTGATGCCTGTCCTGTACCGGATACACTGGATATGAAGCTGGGAAGAAAAAGGGTCAGTCCCTTTACCTATGCACTCCTTCTCCTTGCCTTATTTTTTCTCATTACAGGGTTGGCCAGAATTACGGGTTACTGGCATAGCTCCATCACCCAGAGGGAGTATAAGTATATAATAAAGCACATCGATGATCCTGAGTTCAGCCATAGAGCGGGTTCACGGTAAAATATAAGAGGTATGAGAATTTACACAATAGGGCACAGCAATCACAGTATTGAATTTTTCATTGAGCTTTTAAGAAAATTTGATATTGAAGTGCTTGTGGATGTTCGCTCATATCCCTACAGTAAGTATGTGCCCCATTTTAACCGGGAGAATCTTAAACCTGTACTTAAAGATGAAGGCATTGAATATGTGTATATGGGAGACCTTCTCGGTGGAAGATATACCCTCGGAAAAAGGAAGGAACTTGTGAAGCCCGATGGAAAGATAGACTGGAAAAAGGTCAGGGAACAGGATTTTTTCAAAGAAGGAATAGAAAAACTTATAAATCTGGCAGAAAACAGAACAGTTGCAATAATGTGTGCTGAGGAGAATCCCCTGCGTTGTCATCGCTTTTTCCTTATAAGTCCGGCTCTTATAGAGCAGGGGGTTGAGGTGCTTCATATAAGAAAAACAGGAAAGGCACAGTCAGACCCTTCTCTTCGTAAAAAGGACCCCTCTTTATTTTAACTTTGGGTAAGTTTGGTTATTAGTTCAGCCTGTGAGGGATATTTTTTTATAAGTTCTTCTCTCCTTCCTGTTTCAAAATCATCAAAATCAAATCCTGGAGATACCGTTGTTCCAAGAAGGGCAAACTTTCCCCCTTCTATCAATAGTCCTCCCATCCATGTATTTCTGGGGACAATCAGCTGGGGAGTGTGACCGTTCTTTATATCGTGTCCCAGGATGACCCTCCTTGATGACCCATCCGAAAAAAGGAGAAGCATCAGCACGGGATCTCCCATGTAGAAGTGAAAGACTTCATCGGATTTGAGGCGGTGAAGTGTGGATCGGGTCTCAGAAGTAAGAAGATAGTATATGGCGGTGGAAAAGTTTCTCGGTCCTGAGTACCTTTCAGGAAGAGCCTCAAAAGGGATAATTTCATCGGCCCTGTAGGTTTCCCTGTAATAACCCCCTTCAGGATGAGGCCTCAAATGGAGAAGTTCGATAATATTTTCTGCAGCCAACATGATAACCTCCTGTGTCTGAGAATAATTTTATTGTATATATTGAGAGAAAACACTTCCAGCTTTTATGCAATGTTAATTAAATTTTGCAGGGATTGACATTAACGTTTATCTTCGGGATAATACTTTTTGAATAAAGGGAATGGTGGGAAAAAAGGGCAATAGATATTTAGTTGTTTTTCTTTTTTTTGTATTCGTGTGTTTTATTGCACATCCCTTTTTATTCCTGTTCTTCTCGAGTAAATCCCCTTATAATGGTAACCATGATTCTCTCTTGATGTTAAGTATCATAAACTGGCATATACATCAAATAAAGAAGCTCAATTTTTACAATTTATGGCATATTAATTATTTTTATCCTAACAGTTATACCACCTTTTACACCCATCACCTTTTTGGGCATGCTTTTGTGTTGTTTCCTGTGGCTCTATTTTTTGATTCACCCCATATCCAATATAATTTTCTAATTTTATTTTTTCTTTCAATAGGGGTGTGGGGAAGTTTTCTCTTCCTTAAAGAACTAACAGAAGAGTGGAAGTTGTCTGCTATTTTTGCTTCCTTTTACATCTTTATGACCTATAATTATTTAAATTTTATTCACCTTAATATCTTAACCCATATGCTTGTACCCTTCTTTTTGTATTTTTTTCTTAAGTATTTAAAAACAGAAAAAGGTTTATATGCGGTTCTTACATGCTTATGGAGTTTTATTATTTTCTTTTTTAGCGTATATATCGGCTCGTATTTGTTGGGGATATTTTTCCCCCTTTTGACTTTAGTCCTTCTATTCGGAAAAGTACTGAATTTTAAAAACTTACTGAAATTAGCTGGAATTTATCCTATAGTATTGTTAAGTATTTTTTTAATTTTTAAACCTTATCTCATGATTTCCAGATATACCCATGTCAACAGGAATATTTCACCTGCAGAGCTTGTAAGCATAAAGGATCTTTTAAACAATCTATCAGGGTTTTCATATAAATTCTTTGCCCCCGAGTTTTCCAGAATGGTTCATCCTCTCTCTCCTGGTATGGTGATAATTCTGGGGGTTATTTTCTTTTTGTTCAGAAGAAAACATGGAGTTTTGATTTCCGTGACACTGTGGGGGCTTCTTTTTATCTCTCTACATTTTGGATTTCTGTTTTTTATAAGGTTAATTTTTCTCTCTCTTTTTATTCGTATTGTTTATATAATTCTTGCGAAAAACAAACTTAAAAGGATGGATTGGTCTCTTTTGTCGGTTTTTATTTTATATTGCGGAATCTTCTTTAATTTTTCCTGTATTTTTCCCTTTTTGAGAATACCAATGCAAAGAAAATCTTTATATCAGTGTATGATTTCGCTGATACCGGGGATGCAGGGATTAAGAGTACCCCAGAGGGCTTATCTGCTTGTGGTTCCGCTTCTGCTTTATTTTTCAATGAAGGGATTTATTTTTGTATTTGAAAAAATAAAGAATCAGCGATTGAAAGAGATCATGGTACTGCTTATGTTTCCTGTAATATTCCTGGAAAATTATATCCCTTTAGCCACAAAGTTTTATAAGGAATTTCCTTCTAATAAGACACCATATGAATATATTCCAAAGGAAAAAAATAAGATAATTCTGGAAATTCCTCTATATTGTGGAGCCGTCATGCCAAGGAATAATCTGTATAATTTTTATTCGAAATTCCACTGGAATTATTTGTTAAACGGGCGTGCTGCTGTAGTTCCTCGCGGTTATAATAAACTTTGCGGTAAAATAAACTCAAGTAATTTCCCCGATGAAAAAATAATAAAATGGTTACTGATAAATTACTCAGTGGATTATATAATTTTCCACTGGAACTTGTTAAAGGGGTCAGGACGTGTTTCCTTAATCAAAAAAAGATTACAAGAAATTAAAAAGTATGGTTACTTAGTTTACAATTTCAAAAAATTTTCTATCTTTAGAACTATAGAAACGATTCCTGTACGAGTAATTAGAAGAAGATATGCTGCCTATCATTTAAGACAGAGTAAAATAATAATATATCTTAGAGCCCCCTTCACAGGGAAATTAAGGGTTTATTTGAATGGTTCTTTTTTCACTCAAATAAATTCAGTACACCAGAAAAAGATAAGTTTAGACTTTAGGAGGGCAAGATTAAACTGGAATTATAATGATCTTGCAATTAACTTTTCTTCTGAGGTAAATTTGTGGAGAATCCTTTTAAGTAAAAAATAAAAATAACCACAAAATTTATTTATAGACCTTCAATGATTCGAATACCACGGAAAAAATAAAGTTGACTTTATTACATCTTGAAATTATCCTTTGTTTGTTATTAAGGGGGGAAAATGAGAGCGTATCTTCTAAAACTTTCGCTGGTACTGGTGGCTTTGTTTGCCATAATCCTGGGACTTTTCGCAAGGGACCTTTCCGGGGTTTTTATTTTTAAAGGCGATTCTGACGGAGCAAAGCCAAAGGCCAATGCTGTTATTACCTTGACCTTCTCCAGTGGCCAGGTAATTTTAAACGCCATCCAGCCAGGGGAGACAGTTACTGATACAGGCCGCTACAGGATAAACGGAGATAAAATTAACATTCAGTTCAATGAGATGTCCTTTGGATGTGAAAATGCAACATTTATCTTCGATGGGAAGAACCTGAGTCTACCCTTTAAGATACTTAGTGAAGGAACAGGTTATTCATTCTGGGAAAAGGCAGGAAGCAGCAGTACTCAGAATGATGATAAAAAGGGAGATAAAAAGGGAGCCGATGATGGAAAAGGCAAGAAGGGCAGTAAAGGAGCAAAGTCAGGGACGTCGTCGGGTTTCTCAAAGTCGGGTACCAGTTCAAGGGGTTCTTTTACCGCACCTGTGAAATCACTTGAAGAGCTTGTTGGAGATTGGGGTGGAAAAGGTGCAGGAGCTGAGGTGAGGTTTCGTCGCCAGGCCAGCTTCGCAGGGGGAAGGAAGTTTAACGTTATGATCCTTACTACAAAGCATGCCACCGAGTTCTTTTTCCATGCTTTTCCAGATGGAAGCATAAAGGGAGAAGGAACCATATTATACAATCTTGAACCGGATTTGAGTGGAGTGGATGCCCTTGCTGGCATGGTTAAAGGCCTTATAGGTTTAATGCCCATGCCATCGGCGCCCGGCGGAGGAGCACTTGGTTCGGTGGCTGATAAAATGGCTGGAGGATTTACTTCGGCTCCCGGAGTTACTTCTCCATCCTATAGCTTTAAGATGAAGGACGCTCCACAGCAGAGACACTATAAAATTACAGGTAAGGTTTACAGGGTTGGAGATACATGGAAAATTCATCTTGAAACTACCGGGAACTATTATCGTTCCCCATCGGCCAGAGCTCCAGATAACAAATTATGGGTTGAATGGCAGGTAAATCTGCAGAGGGAGGAAAAATCCTTTCCGTGCTGGTCACCCTTTCTCAGAGGAAGTAAGGGTGATGCAGTTGTGAGAAAGTCAGCAGGGGGCTCTATTTTCATAGCAGAATCAGAGGTTTCTGGAAAGCATAGAAATGGGGTTAGAGTATGGCAGGAATATACTTTTTCGTGGATGGCCAGGAAGGTAAAATAGCTTAAACCAGAGACCTTTTCAGTCTTTCCAGCCACTCCTCAAAGGTGGTAGAAGGTTTTCCGAGTATTCGGTTTGCCTCTGTGGGGTCACCGATTTCTCCAGTCCTTTCAAAATACTCCATCAATTTCACAGCGAATTTCATTTCCCTGTTTCTGGTTAAAAAGGCAAGTACCTTTGCCAGCCAGAACGGAAGTACGGTTATCCTTTTTATTTCAGGATGAATAGCCCTGCAATACTTCTGGAGCGCATCTGTAATAAGCATGGGTTCAGGACCAAGAATGTGGAAGGTCCTGTTTTCTGCCTCTTTTATCATATATGATTTAGAAACCATCCTGGCAAAGTCTTCTGCTGCAAGGAGGTGAAAGGGTTGAGGCCGACGACCAAAATAAAAGGCTTTACCCCGCTTTACGAAATTAGGAATACTTTCCATAAACCATGTAGGACGGAAAATTGTGTGGGGAATCCCGCTGCCCCGGATGGAATTTTCCGCAAGGAGCTTTCTTTTGACATAAAAGAACCAGGAGTTTTCCTCTGAGACAGTGGTGCCTGACACATAGGAAATTCTTGAAATTCCAGTTTTTAAAGCAGCCTTTACAGTATTTTCAGTGCCAATTTGCTCTATTTCCCCGGAAAGATTGATGTGAACTCCCCAGCAACCTTCCATGGCATTTTCCAGCACTGATAAGTTTTCCACGTTTCCTTTGAATATTTCAAAAGAAGGATCGAATAGAGTCCTTGCTGCTTCTGGGTTTCTGGTGAAAATTCTTACCTGAAATCCGTCCCTCTTCATACGCTGGGCTACCGGCCTTCCCAGCATCCCTGTTCCACCCACCAGAAGTATGGTCTTTGGGGCAGTTAAGTTAGCATCAAATAGAGGCTTTCCCCGCTGCGCGGGTTCAGGGATACCATTCATGGAATTATCATTTTTTCATGGCATCCATGGTGGGAAATACAATTCCAAATATAATAGCCAGGGTAAAAGCTGTTTCCCAGTTAACACCGCAGGTTTTGTGGACCAGATAATTCCATATAAAGGTTACAACGGCAGCCACAATGAGGGTAATTATGAAGGTAATTACAAAATTTACCAGCCACTCTTTAAAATTCATTTCTCACCTCCTGAATAAGTTTATCACAATTCATTAGAGATTTCCCCCGGTGTTTTTCGGGATGTCAAGAAAAATCTTGACATAAGGAAATTTTTTTTGTATAAAAGGCAAACTATGAAACATTTTCTTATATATTGCACTTGTAAACTTCAGATGATAATGCCTTCCCCGGACACGGGGATTTTATAAACCCGTGTTCGGGGTAATCCCTCACTTATTAAAATAATCCCTTTATTTGAAATTCGTTCTAAAAAATCAAAAAAGAGGAGGTGAAAAGCATGAAAACTAAAACTATAGAAGAAATAAACGAAAAAATTAAAAAGGGAACTGTCAGGGTGGTAACTGCAGAGGAGATGACAGATATAGTAAAGGAGTTAGGTCCCGAAAGGGCAGCTGAGAAAGTAGATGTTGTAACGACCGGAACCTTCGGGGCTATGTGTTCCTCAGGAGTTTTCCTGAATTTTGGCCATGCAGAGCCACCAATAAAAATGGCCAGGGTATGGATAAATGATGTTGAGGCTTATGCTGGGATTGCTGCTGTTGATGCATATTTAGGTGCGGCTCAACCCTCAAGAAGATTCGGAATAAATTACGGAGGTGCCCATGTCATTCAGGACCTTGTTGAAGGGAAACCCGTTGTTGTAAGGGCTATATCTAAAGGAACAGATTGTTATCCGAGAAAAAGAGTATTAACAGAAATTACTATTAAAGAGCTAAATCAGGCAATAATGCTCAATCCAAGGAACTCTTATCAGAAATATAATGCCGCGACAAATTCCACCAGAAAAATTCTTTATACATACATGGGAAAACTACTCCCCAATTTTGGGAATGTAACATATTCAGGAGCAGGGGAGCTATCTCCTTTGATGAATGACCCTGACTTTGAAACTATAGGTATAGGAACAAAAATATTTCTTGCAGGTGCCGAAGGTTACATAATAGGAAATGGAACTCAACACAACCCTCGCTCAAAATTTTCAACCCTGATGGTTAAAGGAAATTTAAAAGAGATGTCTGCTGAGTTTTTGAGGGCAGCTGCTTTTACTGGTTATGGATGCACTCTCTATATTGGAATAGGGGTTCCTATCCCTGTCTTAAATCCTGAAATTGCAAGAAAAACAGGGATAGGTGATGAGGATATAATAACCGCCATAGTAGACTATGGAGTCCCTTCTATGAATCGACCAGTTATAAGGGAAATAAGCTATGCGGAACTGAAATCAGGATTTGTTGAGATAAATGGAAAAAGGGTTAAAACCTCGTCAGTTTCCAGTCTTTATATGGCAAGAAGAGTGGCAGCTACTTTAAAGGAGTGGATAAAAAACAGGAGATTTTTCCTTTCCAGTGCAGTCGAAAAACTTCCTCTGGATACTCCATATAAACCCATGACAATGAGGTCTCCATCACTGGCTGTTTATAAGAAAGAAGCTTCTCCTGAAGAAAAAAATACCTATGTATGGATAGATAATAAAAAATGCGTTAATTGTGGTGTGTGTATATCAGTATGCAAGCCAGGGGTCTTCTTTTTTGATGAACATAAGCGCGTGAGAATGGATGCTTCAAGGTGTATCAAATGCAGTCTGTGTAGAGATGTTTGTCCCTTAAGAGCTATACATTTGAAAGAGAAATGAAACTTGAGAGAAGGATTTTAAAGATAAACGAAACAGTGGTTACGGTTATATCTGAGGAAAAATTTATTCCAGTAGCTCAGGAGGAGATTTTCTTTCAGAGGAGCCTTCTTGAGGATTATATTAAAAATGACCCTGCCTTCGTTTTTACTTTAAAGCCCTATCCTGTTCCAGATGATGCCCCGGAAATTGTTAAGAAAATGGCAGATGCAGGTGAAAAAGCAGGAGTTGGTCCCATAGCTGCAGTGGCAGGAGCAATAGCAGAATTTGCCCTTAAAGCTATGTTAAAAGAAGGAGCAACACATGCCATAGTTGATAATGGTGGAGATATTGCCATGTTTATTTCAGGACCTGTAATTGTAGGTATATATACAGGACAGGATGAAACATCACATTTTGGATTTAAGTTTTTGCCTTCTCAGCAGATTATCGGGGTTTGCACATCTTCGGGAACAGTGGGTCATTCTGTAAGCTTTGGAAGAGCGGATGCAGCAGTGGTTATTTCCGAAGATGTTGTTCTTGCAGATGCAGTAGCCACAGCTCTTGGCAACAAAGTTAATGGCGAAAACAAAAAAGTTTTAAAAGAAGCTATTGAATCAACTTTAATTCCAGGGATTGAAGCAATGCTTGTTATAGTGGGTGGTTTATTTGGTATGGCAGGAGACCTGCCTGAAATGGTAGTTGTAAATACAAATCCTGAAATAATAACAAAGGGATAAGGAGGGAGAAATGACAGATAAAATCAAGGTAGGAATTATGGGGGCAACCGGTCTGGTAGGGCAGGAATTCGTCAGGCTGTTGAAAGATCATCCATTTTTTAAAATTGAATTTTTAACAGCCTCTGAGGTTTCTTCTGGAAAGGCTTATAAAGATGCAGTCAAATGGATGCTGGATGAGACAATTCCGCAGGAAGTTGAAAATATGACGGTTATAAAAACACAGGTTGATGAAATATTAAAAACAGGGGTGAAAGTTATATTCAGCGCTCTTCCTTCCAGAATTGCTCTTCAAATAGAAAGGGACCTTCGCAACAGCGGATATTATATTTTTTCCAATTCCAGTGCTTATCGTATGAATCCAGAGGTTCCTGTTTTGATTCCCGAGGTTAATTATGAACATGTTAAATTGATAGAGGTACAACGAGAAAGGTACCAGGGATTCATTGTTACCAATTCAAACTGTGCTGTTTCAGGCCTTGCGATGGCTCTTAAACCTCTTTATGATGAATTTGGCATAGAAGAAGTTACCGTAAGCACTTATCAGTCTATCTCAGGTGCAGGCCTTGGAGGATTATATGCAATGGACATTTCAGGCAATCTAATTCCTTTTATAGAGGGAGAAGAGGAGAAAATAGAACAGGAAACCAGGAAAATTCTGGGGAGATTGTCTGATTCTAAAGTTAAACAGATTCCGTTAAAAATAAATGCCAGCTGCTGCAGAGTTCCTGTAAGAAGAGGTCATCTTGAAAGTGTCGTGGTTAAATTAAAGAAAGAAGCTGACTTAATTACCATTAAAGAGATACTTCAATCTTTTAAAGGAGTTCCCCAGAACCTGAAATTGCCTACAGCTCCTGATAATCCTCTTGTTGTTCTTGAGGAGCGGGACAGACCACAGCCTGTTCTTGATATTTTCACAGGAAGTCCGCAGCGAGCCAAAGGCATGGCAGTAACTATAGGGAGATTAAGGGGGGAGAAAAAAGTGTTCAAATTTTTTCTTCTTGCAAACAATACGGTGAGAGGTGCAGCCGGTGCAAGTGTCCTCAATGCAGAACTGGCTTATGCTGAGGGCATTTTTAATTCAAATGGAGGAAGTCATGGTTAGGGTATTAAAATTCGGGGGAAGCTGTCTTAAAACGACAGATAGCCTGAGAAAGGTGGCGCGCTTAGTGGTTGAAGGATATAAAAATCCTGTGGTGGTGGTTTCAGCTGTTTCAGGTATAACTAACCTGCTGGAGAAGTGTATTCAGGTAGAAAATATCTCTGAAGTAGAGATAAAAGCTGCGATTACAGATATAAGAAAAATACACCATGAGTTATTGCAACCGCTAAAAAAGGATATAAAGGCAGAGGCTTTCGAAGAAATTGATAAGAAGTTAACAAAATTGGATAGGATTCTTCTTGGAATTTTATATACAGGAGAGGTTAGTCCTTCTTTGAGAGCAGTTGTGCTGAGCTTTGGAGAAAGACTATCAACAATTGTAATTAAAGCATATCTGAAAGCTTCAGGTAGAGAGGCCAGGGCATTTGAGTCAGAACAGGCTGGTATAGTAACAGATGCATCTTTTGAAAGCGCTACAGTAAACCTGGAAATCACCGCAAGGAGACTAAGAGGGAAGATTTTCCCCCTGATAAAAAAAGGCCTTATTCCTGTCATCACCGGCTTTTATGGTATAAGCGAAGATGGCAAGACCACACTTTTTGGAAGAAACGGTTCAGATTACAGTGCTGCAGTTGTTGCTCATGGACTCAATGCTGAAGCACTTGAGTTGTGGAAGGATGTGGATGGATTTATGAGCGCTGACCCAGGGGTAGTGAAAGAAGCACGCAAAATAAAGAGATTATCCTATTATGAGGCAGCAGAGCTTTCATATTTTGGCGCCAGAATAATCCATCCAAGGACATTTGAACCCCTTCTCAGGAAGAATATACCTGTTTACGTAAAAAACCTTCATCATCCTGAAAAAGAGGGTACGATTATTTTCCCTTCCCCTGAAGAAAGCGAAACAGTCGTAAAGAGTGTGGCATTCAACAGGGATATTTCTATAATAGGTATATATGGTCCTGGAGTAGGGTATAAACCGGGAGTTATAGCCAGGGTAGGAAAGCTTTTGTGTGAGTACGGTATCAACATAAATTCCATTATTACCTCTCAGACATGTATAAACCTTCTTCTTGAAAAGAGATTCGCAGAGAAGGGATACAGATTATTACTTGAGGCAACTGCAGACCCTATAGAGATGGTGCGCCTGAAGAAAGATGTGGCGCTGGTAGCAATAGTCGGCGAGGGCCTTCACCGAAGAAAGGGCCTTGCCGCAAGAGCTTTCCACGCTGTTGCATCAGCTGGCATCAATATAGAAATGCTTTCCACAGGCGCACCTGAAAGGGCATATTATTTCATAGTGAAAAGGAACGAAGTGGAAAGAGCAGTAAGATCAATTCATAAAGAGTTTTTTGAATGAGCAGCGCTTTTGTCATAGGCAAAAATGTCAAAGAATCCATGTCCTGAAAGATTGAAAAGGATTACATTCTGCTTTCCTGTTTGCTTTGAATTTATCGACTCGTCTATTACTGCAGCTACTGCATGTGCTGATTCAGGAGCCGGAAGTATCCCTTCAGTTTTGAGAAATATCCTGGCTGCTTCAAAAATCTTTTCCTGACTGTAAGCTCTGGGTTCAACAATTCCTTTTTTGACAAGATGACTTACGAGGGGAGCCATTCCGTGGTATCTTAGTCCTCCGGCGTGTATTGGTGGTGGAACGAAATCCTTTCCAAGAGTATACATAAACAAAAGCGGAGTGAGACCTGCACTATCTCCATGGTCATATTTAAGATCGCCTCTTGTAAGGGTGGGACAGACTTCTGGTTCAACAGCTATGAAATTAATTTCAGCATTATCTATTAACCTTTTCCTGACAAAGGGAAATGAAAGACCTGCAAAGTTTGAACCGCCTCCAACACAACCTATAACAATATCAGGTTTTTCAACCCCGAATTCCTTTAGCTGTTTTTCTGCTTCCTGTCCAATTACGGTTTGATGCATGAGTACACTATCAAGAACTGAACCAAGAGAGTATTTTACCTCCGGGTCCCTGGCAGCAAGCTCTACAGCTTCGGAGATGGCTATGCCAAGGCTTCCTGGATGTTCCGGATTTTCCACAAAGAACCTTTTTCCTGAATCGGTCTCATTGCTTGGACTTTCCAGAACCTCAGCACCGAATAATTCCATCATTATCCTTCTTCCCGGTTTCTGTCTATAGCTTACCCTTACCATGAAAACTTTAACCTTTATTCCGAATATTGACCCTGCATGAGAAAGTGCTGAACCCCACTGTCCTGCACCTGTTTCGGTAGTAAGGAATTTAACCCCTTCCTTTGCCGCAAGGTAAGCCTGAGCTATAGCTGTATTGCTTTTATGACTTCCTGTGGGACCCACACCTTCGTATTTGTAAAATATGTGTGCTGGAGTCTGGAGGTATTCTCGAAGCCTTTCTGCATAGATCAGCGGAGTGGGTCTATAGACCTTATAAGCCTCCAGAATTTCTTCTGAAATGGGTACATATCTTTCCATTGAAATTTCCTGACCCACAAACCCCTGGGGGAATATAGGATAAAGCTCCTCAGGTCTCAAAGGCTCCCCTGTTGCAGGGTTTAGAGGCGGTTTTGGCAGGTCCGGAAGGTCCGCCTTTATATTGTAAAAATGTGATGGCAAATACTCTATATTTCTTGATGCAAATCTCTTTTTCATGTTTACACCTCCTTCGAATTTTTGTAGAAATTTTGCTAAAAATATAGAAATATAGGGGGATATAGACCTCGGGCGGGGTTTACCCCGCCCACCAGAAGAAGGATGAAGAGAGGAGAATTATTTTTGTGTCGATTGTGAATTGCAATAATTCTCCTCTGTTTTCCATGATTTTATTTTTTTACAACAAAAAAGTTTTAATGTCAAACCTTTTTGTGTTTTTTAAGGCCAGGTTTCATCCATTCAGGGTATGCCTTTTTACGAGGTTTTCGGCCGTAAAAGAAGTCGTCTCCTATTTTGCATACCCTCCTTGCAAAGTGAGACAGAGTTGAGTAGCTTCTTATCAGGGAATGAAATAGATTTGTTGCTTTGCCGTATGGACAGGTATACATGCAAAGAGCACAATCTGTTCCTATTTTTCTCCAGAAAAGGTAACATTTCTCATAATCAATTTGCCATTTTTCGACCCCTCTTACCACGGTTTTGTCCCCTAAGGGAATAGCCCTTGAGGGACAGTTTTCAGCGCATTTTTTGCAGAATGTGCAGAAATCCTGAACTCCGAAAGTTCTGGGTTTATCTGGAACCAATGGAAGGTTAGTTGTAACCAGTCCCAATCTTACCCTTGGCCCGAATTCCTTTGTTATAATATATCCCATCCTTCCCAGTTCTCCTATACCTGCAAGATATGCGAATGGAGGAAGCATTGCCTGATAATTACTTTCTGAAATATGAGCCCTGGCGCTGTAACCTATTGACCTTATATAATTTGCAAGGGTTACCGATATTAGTGCAGCCCTTTCATACTGTTTTGCACTTTCAATCGAAGTGGGAATAAAGGGTGCATTTGATACCATTTCATAATCCATTTCCACGGCAAAAGAGATGGCATATTTGTGTTTTACTTCTATTTCCTTTCCCCATTCTTCAGGGCCCCTTCCCACATGGGAGTAAAAGTATCTTTCTTCCACAGGGGCTATTCCCACAAGGTCTGCGCCCAGATACCTGGTAAATCCTTTTATCCTTTTTGTCATCTCTTCCGGGTTCACTTCTATTTTTTCCTCTGCAACTTCTCCATCAACAGCATTTAAAAGGTTAGTTATAAAGGAAAACTCTGCCCCGCAAATTTTACTGTTTAAAGGCTCATAAAGAGAACCTCCTTCACAGACATCTGGAAGTGAATGAAAAATATCATCAAATTCTTTTTTCTCTGGATGGAGCTTTGTGTAATAGATTTCATATTTCCTGGTTCCAGGTATGTATTCTCCCCTTGCAAACATTGTATCCCTTTCATCTACTCTCTCTTCCGAGGGTAAAATCCTGAGTTTCAGGTGATTTCTATACGGAATTATGGAAGCTATGGCAAATATTACGAAGCCTGCAACTGTTGTCATCTGGAATTTAGAGAGCAATTCTGTTTTTACAAATAGCTGTAGAATGAATATGCCAACTGAGATAACGAAAATCAGTCCTGCCCTTACTGCAGCCCTTTTTTCTTTTTCTTTTATACTGTAGAGCGAGAAAAGCACAAAAAATGTGGTTATAAATCCCCACAGTATCAATGAGATATAATGAATTATCTTCATGCGTTGAATTTTATTAGATTTTACGGAAGGTTTCAAATAAAGGTTTTTCTGTTGTTTGCGAAGGGGTGCTAAAATTTTAAAGTGAAAAAATTTTCATTTATTATAATCGCAATTATTACGGTTGTTGGAATAGGCTTTTTCTTTCGTTTTCAGTCAAAAAAGAGCCTTCAACCTGATTGGATTGTATATGTTGTTATAGATACTCTCAGGGCAGACCACCTTCATTGTTATGGATATCCAAGGAATACCACGCCTTTTATAGACAATGTAGCGAGGAGGGGAGTTGTTTTTTACAATGCTTATTCACACTCAGCAACCACCGGTCCTTCCCATTCTTCCATGTTTACTTCCCTTTATCCTTATCAGCATGAAGTTTACAGTAATAGATTTATATTAAAAAATGAATTTTTGACCCTTGCGGAATATTTGAAAAGTAAAGGATACTTTACTGCCGCAGCGGTTAGCGTTCAATGGATGGATAAGTTAAATCTAAACCAGGGATTTAAAATTTTTGACCAGGCTTCAAACGAACGAATTGAAAAAAGAATATCTCCTCCATATAGACCTGCAGCTGAAACTGTGGAAAGACTCATTGAAATAATAAAAGAAAGAGAATTGTACAAAAAGAAAGCTTTTCTATGGATTCATCTCTTTGATCCACATGTGCCACTTGTTCCTCCTGCGGAGTATATTTCCAGATTAAGAAAGAATAATGATAGGGAGAAAATGATTGAGTACCTTCTCAATGTGCAGAAAATCAGATTATCACCATTTAAAGGGAATATAGAATCAATGTACAATCATATTTTGAGATATGATGCAGAGATTGCATACGCTGATGCTCAATTGGCTCGTTTTTATGAATTTGTAAGGGGAAAAGTAGGAAAGAAGAAAGTATTGTGGATAATAACCTCAGACCACGGAGAGGGTCTTGGTGGCCATAACTGGGTGTTGCATGCAAAGTATATTTATAAAGAATTTGTTCATGTCCCATTGATTTTGCTATGGGAAAATTTCAAAATCAAGCCCCGAAGAATTAATTCACTGGTAGGACATGTAGACTTATTTCCTACAATTACTGAAATTTTCAAAGAGGACCTCAATAAAAAGGTGAAAAAACAAGAGGCCATTCTCTTTTACCCCTTGTTCTTGGTAAAGAAAAATCCTTGCGAAAGTTCATTTTTGCGGAGCGTGAAAGGGAAGAAAAAGATGACATCCTTTGCTCCTTGAGAAATTTAAAATATTCATTTTTTTATAATATTAATGGTCCAGAGGAGTTTTATGATTTAGAGAATGACCCCTATGAGACTCGAAATATATTAGGTCAAGATTTGAAAACCTCCAGAAAATTCATGTCTTTGATTTCCCGTGAAATTGTTGCCCTCAGAAAAACCCAGAAAGGCAAAAACAAAAAACTCAGGGATAAAAAGACTCTGGAACAACTCAGATCGCTTGGATACGTAAAGTAACCTTCCCGTCCGGAGATTGTATAAATTAAGAGGAAGAAAAAATTATGAGCTTTAAAAAAGCCTTTGCACCTATATTTACTTTTTTCTTCCTTTTAAGCTTTTTGTTTTCATTGGGACTTAAATTTGAAGGTTCAAAAGACTTAAAAATTAGAGGTCCCATTCACAAAAGAGAAAATAAAGATTGATGGAAAGCTGGAGGAATCTTCGTGGAAGCGAGCTCTGAGAATAGACCTACCAGTTGAATTTTTTCCGGGATATAATGTACCTGCACCAGTAAAAACTGTTTGCCTGATTACTCATAACAGGAATTATCTTTATATAGCATTTATCGCCTATGACCCACATCCCGATAAGATAAGAGCTCATCTTATGGACAGAGATGCAATAGATACTTTGTTCTTGATGACCATGTTTATTTCACCATTGATACGTTTAATGGTGAGAGGAGAGCATTTGAATTCAGAGTAAATCCTTTGGGAGTGCAGGCTGATGCGGTTTTAAGTGAACAGGAAGGATTCGAGGACTTCTCGTGGGATGCTATGTGGGATTCTATGGGCATGATAACAGATAAGGGATATACTGTTGAAATAGCTATCCCTTTCAATCAGTTGAGATTTCCAAAATCCAGAAAAACTCAGGTTTGGGGCTTTTTCGCGTTTCGTTCGTACCCCAGAAACGTCAGGCATAGATTTTCTTCGTTTCCAATAGATAGGAATAAAAGCTGTATACTGCGTCAGGAAGGAAAAATATCGGGATTTAAAGGAATTTCTCCGGGATTAAATCTTGAATTCGACCCTACCTTTACTGCAAGAAGAACTGATGAAAGATTGGATTTTCCTCAAGGAGCCATGGAAGAAGGAAAGATTAAGGTTGACCCGGGGATGACAGCTCGCTGGGGGATAACTCCTAACCTTATATTAAATGCAACGGTGAATCCTGATTTTTCTCAGGTAGAAGCAGACGCTGCACAATTGGATGTCAATGTCAGATTTGCCCTTTATTATCCGGAAAAAAGATCTTTTTTCCTTGAGGGAGCAGACTTTTTCCTTACACCTCTGGAGGTGGTATTTACAAGAGCCGTCGCAGATCCTCTGTGGGGGATGAAGTTAACGGGTAAAGTTGGAAGAAATGCTATAGGTCTTTTTGTCACTCAGGACAGAGTAAACAACCTTATTTTTCCTTCAAATCAGGGTTCTGATTCTTCGTTTCTTGATGAGAACGTATATGGAGGAGTTTTTAGATACCGAAGGGATGTTGGTAAAAACTCCACCATAGGAATTGTAGCTACAGGAAGAACGTCCAGTGATTACTTTAATCACGTGGTAGGATTCGACGGTTTATTCAGACTATCAAAAAGTAAAGTATTAAAACTTCAATATCTTTTGTCTCAGACAAAATATCCAGATGAGCTTGCAGAAAAATTCGGACAGAAACAGGGGAGATTTGAAGGTTACGCTATATATTCTCAGCTTCATCATGATAGCAAAAACTGGTTCTATGGAATAGAATATGAAAGACTTTCACCTGATTTTAGGGCAGACTACGGTTTTATTACCAGGGTTGACTATGAAAAAATTCTTGGAAATTTCCAGAGAAAAATCTGGGGTAAAAAGAACGGCTGGTTTAGTTTTATTGATTTTGGTATTAAAGCCTTTCGCGTTTCGGATTTCGAAAACCGACTCACAGATAGTTCCATTGACCTTTATATAGATTATTCAGGTCCCCTACAGTTAGAGGTTTCAGCAGACTTTATGAAAAATAAAGAGCTTTATAATGGGTATGATAAGGACATTATAATGAGTGGTCTAAACATAAAACCCATTGGAGACACACTGTTCTTCGCAGTATTTAAATTTGGGGATGCGGTTGACTATACTAACTCCAGGGCTGCAAAAAGTAATCTACTTTCTGGCGGAGCTCAGTTCAATCTCGGGAAACACTTTTCAGTAAATTTAAGAGATGATTTCGAAAGGCTCTATATAAATGAGGGTGAAATTTACAGAGCCAATATAGTGCAGGCCAAGCTTATTTATAACTTTAATATAAGAACTTTCGTAAGAGCCATAATCTAGTACAGGTATATAAATCGCAACCCTTCTTTATATATTATTCCAGTGGAAAAGAAAATAAGTACTTTTTTTACCCAATTTCTTTTCTCTTACAAAATAAATCCTCAGACGGTTGTATTCATAGGGTATTCCGATAATTATCTTGGGTTTTCTACTTTAAAGGAAAATGTTGATATGACCCAGAAGAACAGGACTTTTTTCATTAAAATAGGTTATGCCTGGACAAAGTGAAAGGATTAAGTTAATAAGCGAATAATTTTCTTGAGTATCATAACATTCTTTTTTGCTAATATTGCGCAGAATTCTTGACGGCTATAACCTTGCGTGTCAACATTTTAATGGGAGGTGAAAAATGAGGATTTTAAAGCTTTGCCTCATTGTTTTTGCTACAGTTGCAACCTTATCTCTTCTTACTCTTCCCGTTCAAGCAAGATTATTATTTGTTGGTCCTGACCCGTATTTTTCGTACAGGACTTTTCCTCAAGACGCTAATCTATTTAAAAATAAAACTATAATTTTCTTTAATCTTGATAAAAAGGGATGGATGGGAAATCTGGATTTTCCTGATTTATCTCCCAGTCCCACTTATGTAGATACTCAGGAATCGGTCAGTGAAAATGTTGGTTCAACTACGGCAACGGCTGGATTTAAAGGTACATGGTTTTCCCCATCTTTTGTGGCTTTTCCTGTCATCTTTAAAGTTTCTTCTTTTACAATAATTCCCATGATTTCAGGGCAGTGGGATTCTTTCAAATTGCAATCTTCCGGGACGGCAGTTGCTGGAGAAGAAGATGAGAGATTTTTAATTCCTTTTTCTTCAGAGCTTAAACAGGTCAATAAAACCTATTCCCTTGGAAGTTTAATTACAGGATACATAGGTGATACTTCTGTGGGTTTGATCATAAACTATAGTAGACTCTCAGAGGGAAGCCCCTCAGGATATTTAAAATATAATACAGAAGGGCAGGAGGTTGTCCTTGGCAAATATAACTGGGGGTGGTCTACAATTCATAGTTGTAACCATATATTTGGGGTTTCAGCCAATATCGATGCTTTCTGGCAGGATGATTATACAGAGACATCCTATTCTAAATTTGACCTGGTGCTCGGTGCTGACCTCGGTGAGAATAAAATAGGATTCCGTTTCAGACGTCAGAGAGGGACAGAAGCCTATTACAGATATGAGAGCTCTGTTAATGATTATGTGAAAAGTAAATGGGGAAATAATACAGGAAAAACTACTATACGCAGTTATAATGTTTTAAAAATAACCGATTTGAGTGCTAAAGCTAAACTCTTTGTGGTAACTTTTGCAGAGGCTTCTTTTACCAGAAACCATTTTACGTTAAGTGAAGAAGAACTTCTCGATGGTTACAGGGAAAACGACTATGAAGCAGAGATGTTGCCTTTCATACATTTTCAGCTCCCTCGAAATAGCTATCTCAGGATAGGGACTTCAATAAGCATAACAAAGGGTAATTTTAAATACAAAGAGGTCTGGGGAAGCAGAGAGGTTTATTCTTCAGGCTGGGCAAATTATGGGTGGGAAGAGATGTGGGAAAGGCCGAGCTATGGAAATTTCTGGAGATTTACTATTTTTTCAGAGGCAGACCTTGAGCTAATGTTAAGTCAAGCCCCTGATTTGAAATTGATTTTAAATCTCTGGACTCATCACAATTTTGTGAGGACAAAAAAATACTATGGCTGGACGGAAAGCGAAGGAGATAAACTTCAATTCCATCAATCGGCTAAAAGAGACAGCAAACTCAATGAATTCTGGTTGAGTGGAACTGTAGGTTTTATGTTTGGGAATAGAATAAAAATAGGAATTTTTGCCGACCTTCCCATTCAGTACGACAATTTTATTGCAACTGAAATAAGCGGAGAGAAAGGCTATTTCAAAGGGGAGACAAATGCTCAACCAAAGGTAAGGCAGCCGGCACGAATATGGACCATTCTATCCTTCGGCTGGTAATATTAAAATCCAAAATGGAGAATTCTTATCTCCACAAGAGGGTATCCCATATTATTCAGATTAAAGTATGAGTCTGTTTCTCTTAATTTGAAATTAAACTTACCCCAGGCCCTGTCATATTCTGTTAAGTTTTTTGACCCTGTGATTATTGATATTCTTAAAGGTACTCTTGGATTTCCTCCTTGAATGCTGGAGATTGAGTATCTAAAAACCTGTGAAAGGTTTCTTGGATTTGCAGAAATGATAGAAGCAAAAATGATTGAGCCGTTAATATATCTTTCTGTTTTAGGAGGAGATGATGTGTTTATTAAGAAAACAATTGAAAATGTAGGAGGATTATTGATATTTCTGTAAATTATCTCCACATCCTCCGGAGCAGGTGATTTTATCGCCCCCCATGTGTATTTTTCTATCATTTCAAAGCCCTTCATTATGTTTTCAAACTCTGGACTTTTTTTCGGCTCTGGATATCTTTTTAGTACTCTATCCGGATCGAGAATTATCCATCTTGCTGGTTGTCTATCCCATTTTAAATTTGAAAATGAAAAGTCACTACTTCTGTAAATGTTTAAAACTTTCTCCCATGGGTATCCTCCAGGATTAATATCCTTCCTTTTGACTATGTCTAAATACAGAGCATCAATAGTTTTTAAGTTCACATTATGGATTAGTGATGGGATATATTGCGGATTTGTATACCCCATAGAAGTTGAGACATTGACTTTTACGTCACATAATGGATTGATTGGATTTATTTCTGGATTTTCGAACTCTACCACTCCATTATGTGTAATTCCGTCTGTTTTTATGCCGTTGCAATCTATCTCTACAGTTATTCCATCGAGAGGTGCTGAGGAGAATGTGTCTGTAACAATTATGCGGATACTTCCTATTGTGGTAAAGTGTAATCTTTTTTTGCAATATGATAAAAACAAACTTGTAATGAGCCAGAACGTCAGCAGAAGATATCTTATATTATTCCTTCTACCCATTCCCACCCTAATTTATAAAATATAAAAATTTGTCCTATAAATCAAATCATCAGTATAAATGGAATTACCAGTTTTCGTAGTGAACCCTGGATGGATTAAACTGGGTTCTGGGTTCCTTTTCCTCTGCCGGGTGACCCACTGCTATTAATGAGAGAATCTCTATATCCTGTGGTATACCCAGAAACTCCTTAATAGGTTTTTTCCTCTCCTCTCTCGGATGGCAGCCCAGCCATACTGCACCGAGCCCGAGATTTGCTGCTGCTATTAGGATGTTTTCCGTAGCTGCCGAGCAGTCCTGAACCCAGTATTTTGGAGAAATTTTGGGGTCTCCACAGACTGCTATGCATAAGGTGGCTTCCCTTAACATTTCTGCGTAAGGATGAATTTCGGAGAGTTTGTTCAGTCTCTCGCGCTCTGTTATCACAATAAAATGCCAGGGTTTCATATTATTGGCAGAAGGGGCTGCCATTCCAGCTTCAAGAAGTGCTTTTATATCCTCACTGGAAACAGGTATGGGTTTATACCTTCTTATGCTTCTTCTTTTGAAAATAAACATTAATCTTTTATCCATTATTCCCTCCTTACTTCCCAGGACCTCTTAACACCCTTGCTGGAAGTGTGATTATAGCTCTTAAAAGCTCTAAAACTCCCTCTATTGCAATACCTAATAACCTAAATGGGAGAAGCAGTAGCCACACCAATGGATACAATATTATGGCAAGCAGAGCAAGAGGCCAGCATAAGACAAGAAGTATTAACCATAGTAAAAAAGCAGCCATTTTTCCTCCATTTATTATTTTATAAAGGCGAAACCCAGATCATCAAGAATTAGCATTCCCTCAGAATCTCTGTCGAAAATGAACTTTATTTTCTTTAAAAATTTGATTTCAAATTCGGGAAACCTTCTTTTTATTTCAGAAAGGGGAATCTGAAAATATTGTAGAGCAGGCTCATAGCTTTTGCCAAAAATTTTCTTTTCTTTTTTTATCTTTGTAAAATGGGATTTTAAAACCGGAGGGATTTTTCCGAAATCGCTCAGCGGAAATTTAGCTACGTGTCCCCGGGTATCAATGAGCTCTATAGAAACATCCTTGGGTTTGTATTTTTCAAAGTCTTTCCCCTTTTCCTCTTTTTTTGGAACCTTTCTGGCTTCCTCTTTATTTTTGTCCTTTTTAGGGGGAGTTTCTCCGGAATCAGCTATGGAAAAGACAAAAAGAGAGTTTTCATTCAGTTTGTAATTTTCATTGAAGTCAGCAGGGAGTTCAATGGAATATAAGGGTTTTTCCATAGTAGTGTCAGCTTTTTCGTTTCTCCAACCCAGGTAAACCACTGTGTTCTTCTTGGTTCCTCTTTTTCTAAGTTTGAGCTGGGTTTCCCTCCATACTGCGAGACCCTTGGCCTTTATTTTTCCTCCCTTTATGGTGGTGGTTTCTACATCTATATCCTCCTCATAGGTGCAGATAGGTAGAAAGGTGGAATCCTGAAACCTGTTTATGTAAAAGTCATCATGAGGCAACCATCGCCATGCATATCTCCAATCTTTTAGAATTGGAAGATATTCTTTCTTTTCCTTAAGTGTGGCTTCCAGAAATGCGGTTATGTAAACCTTTGCGATTTTTCTCTGGGATTTGCCCTTGAGCAACGGCTTTTTATTCAGCAATATACTCATGGGCTTCCCCCAATCGTTGGTTTGCCATATGGTATTGAATTGGCCATGGTTGGAACGGTAGGTATAAAGGGCAGCTTTGATCCAGTAGTTACCGTCAGTGAATTTTACCCTTTGGAATTGCCTTATTCCAACATAGGAGGAGACATCGGCATCATGGGCTCCCTGCAGGACAAAGTAATTTACGTTTTTCAGAGGGGTGGGCTTACCCGATGGATTATACTGACCATCACTGGGAGCGATGGCAATTATAGATTTTATATTAAATCCAAAATCAAATTTTATCGTTGCGTCGTCAGGATAATGGGAAATTCTGTTAAAAGCTCCGGCAATAGCAGCTGCTTCACCTCCCCGGGAATGACCGATGAGAGCTATTCTGTTCATATCTACCTTTTTATAAAAGATGTTCCCCTCTGTTGTGTGCCATTTCTTCCATTGTTTAAGGTGTTGAAGAAGAAGCCATCCCCTTCCATCGTTTTCCGATTTTAAATAGCTCAACCAGGAACCATTGAAGAAGTTTTCATCCACAGAAGCGAATATAAATCCCCTGCTTGCCAGATGTTTTCCCAGATATTCGTATCCCGGGTCTGAATATTCTCCCATTTTATGATTTCCATGCACTATTAAGACCAGGGGAAATGGACCCTTCCCCTGGGGATACCATACCCGTCCGTTTATTGGAAAATGTTTAAAATCAAAACCCCAATACCATTTTCTCAATTTCATCCTGAAACCTTTGTTTTCCTTTACAAACGGGGTTGCATCAACTGTAGATGTTTTTAAGGAAACCTGTTCTCCAAATTCAGCTCTTCTTTTATCTTTTCCGTTTCCGTAGGTGAGGGTTAAAACTTTATATGGTCCCGGGAGAGAGGGATCTGAGATTTTCATAGGTTTTACATTTTTTAAATATTCCAGAATTTTTATCTTACTGGTTATAAGATGAGAATCGTTACCTTTGCTGAGTATCCATGACCCCATTCGGTAATTTGCAAAAAATCCGAATATAAAGGTTGAAATTATCAATGCTTTTTTTGGCGTTGAATATTTTTTAAACCTACCGGTTAATAAATGCCCTATGGAGGCAAAAAATAAAGCCTCTATACTTCCTATTACGAGAGCCATGGTTATCTTCGAAGGTAGGGGGAAAAAACTGAAAATGACAATGAGAGTTAAAAAGGCGATCAGGCCGGTGAATCCCAGAACTTTTGAAGTAAGAAACAGGAGTTTGAATCCAAGGGCGGCTATAATCCATATTATTAAAACAAAAAGTGTAAGAAGAAATACACCTGTAATAATATTGAAAATTCCTGGAAGCCCTGGCTGAATAAACCAGCCCATTGCAACGACCAGACTTAGAATTGTTATAAATATGCCAAAATTTGCCCACTTTCTGATACCAGGAGAAGGAATAAATTCCTCCCATCTTTTTTTTGTCCATTCTCTGGCAATTTGTACCGTCCTTTTTGCTTTATTCAAAATGCTTTTCATTGTGGCCTCCTGTTAGTGTTTACGTAAAGCAATGATAAAGAGTTTCAGGAGTTTTGTTCTTAAAACTGTTCAGTAACTTTCTTTAATCCCATTTACAGTTATTTCGGTACTCGAGATGGTAAATTAAGCGAGAGTATTAAACCAGAAATTATTAAGAGAGCTCACCAATTTTTAATACTCATCCTGCCTTTTTTCTATCAAAATTATATTTTTTGACTTTTTATTTTTGTATTCTCATAATTTCTTCGAATGGCATCAGGAGGACAGGATGATTAAAAAGAAGTATTTCACTATATTTGTTTTGGCATTTTTACTTGTAGGTGGAAATAGGGTTCCTTTCCCGGCGAATATACCTGTTGAACATTTTTCCTATTTCCAATATCCCACAGATGTTCTTGGGTTTAAAGATGCAAAAGAGGGAGCTGAAATTACCCCTGAAGGATTTATATTCACAGGATATACTGAGATCATCTTTATGTATGGTCCTTCATTAAGTTATTTCCCATTGAGAAAGCATTATTGGCTTGAAGATGAGTATCTTCCCATTCATCATTGGATATATTCAATTGACGGAGTGGAATATAAATTTGAAGCCTTTTCATCCCCTATTGACCTTGACCCGGATAGGAATTTGATTATTTACATGCGGATAAAAGTCACCAATAAAACAGAAAAAACCAAAAAAGCCTGGCTTGCCGTTGGAACACGCTATCAGCCAGGAGAGTCGGAAGGCCCAGGAAGGTATTCTCCTTACAGACATCGTTTTAGAAGGCCTGCCACTCCAGAAATTAAAGGTATGTACACACAGGAGGGAGAAAAGTTTAATCCTGATTGGAAATTTAAATTTGAAAAAAATTATCTTTTAAGAAATGGGAAGATTCTTTTTGTCTATTCCAGCAATGCGAAACCCATACTTTTTTCTTACCCTGGATATAAAACTGAAAAATCCACAGAGTTTCTTCAGCCTGTTGTTCCTTCGTCTCCAGCTGGAATTGTGCTGTTCTCAGAGAAACTTTCTCCTGGAGAGAGTATAGATGTCAATTTAAAAATACCTTATACTCCGGTCTTACCTTATTCTATGGAAGCTCAGTATATACTAAAGAGCTTTTATGAAGCTGAAAAAGAGAGGGTAAAGAACTTCTGGAATCAACTTATTTCTCAGGGGATGCAGATAGAGCTTCCGGAGAATAAGCCTGTTTACGTTTATAAAACCAGTCTTATTTATGATCTTATTGCAAGAGATAAAATGGGGGATGATTACATACAAAAAGTCAATGAGTTTCAATATGATGCTTTCTGGCTAAGAGACAGTTCCTATATCGTAAGAAGTTACGACCTTGGAGGTTACCATGATATAGCAAAGCAGTGTCTTGAATTCTTTTTCCGCTGGCAGAGACCTGACGGGAACTTTGTATCACAGGGAGGCCAGTTTGATGGATGGGGACAGACCCTGTGGGCTTTTGGCCAGCACTACAGATTAACCCACGACAGGAAATTTGCAGAAAAAGCATTGAAGGCAATAATGAAAGCAGCAGATTGGCTTGAGATAGAGATGAAGAAAGATCCCCTGGGAATAATGCCGGTGACCACTCCGGGAGATAATGAAGCTATAAAAGGCGGACATATAACAGGACACAACTTCTGGGCTCTTGCAGGACTTAAAAACGCCTTTATTATGGCAGATGAAATGGGGAAAAAGGAAGAGGCGTTACGCCTTAAAAAACTTTATAAAAAGTTACGTAAAAATTTCCTAAGAGTTCTTAATAGAACACTTAAAAGAACAGGAAACTATATACCACCTGCGCTTGATGTTGCAGGAGGACAGGACTGGGGAAACCTGCTGGCTGTTTATCCTGAGGAAATTCTTCCTCCATTTCATCCTGCGGTTACTGAAACACTCAGGAGAACCCGCAAGAAATACAGGGAAGGCCTAATGACTTATGGTGATATGAAGTATTTACATCATTACCTTACAATGAAAAACACTGAAACTGAGGTGATCAGAGGTGAACAGGAAAGGGTTCTTGAAGAATTCTATTCTATTCTGGCGCACACGAGTTCCACTCAGGCAGGATTCGAGTTCAGTATTCACCCCTGGGCTGATAGAGATTTTCATGCGAATCTTACTCCTCATGGATGGTTTGCAGCGAAATACAGAAATCTGCTGAGGGATATGCTGATAAGGGAACAGGGAAGAGAACTTCACCTTATGTCTGTAATTTCTCCTGCATGGGTTAGACAGGGAGATAGAATAGCTGTGAAAGACGCTCCTACATATTTCGGGAGGATTTCGTATTCCATTGTGTTCGATGAAGGAGGTGCTTCAATAAGGCTTGAATCACGATATTTTAAAAAGCCTGAAAGAATAGGGATTCACCTGCCTTATTTTGTTGAATTTGTAAAAGCTGACCGTGGAAAGCTAAAAGGAAGGATTCTTTTCGTAAAGCCTTCTATAAAATTAATAAGGATAAAATGGAGAATAAAAAAAGATATCCCATTTTACAGTTTTGAAAACGAAGTGAAAAAACTTATAAGAAAATATAATGATTAAGTAAAATATCCACAGGCGTTAATAGTGGTTAGTGCTTTATTATTCATAAGAAATGGATTCTACAATTATTACAGGTCTTAGTATGTATTTATCATTGTTTCCTGCCTTTATAACCTCTATTGAGTTTTTACCGTTAAAGTCAAGTAAAATGTTAGCGATTTTACTTCCATTTACCTCAAAGACGCAGGGTATTTTTATATCCTGGCTGGGGACTTCCATAGAGTAAGTCTCACCATTTACAACTATTTCTGCTCCGGAAATGGTAAGCGTGAGTTCTGTGTATTTTCCCTCTTCGAGCTGAATATTAGTAAGAAGAGTGGGATTATCCATGAGTTCCTTAAGGTCCAGGGTGGTTTCCTTCTGGAGAATTTTCTTGAAAGGACCGCCGATCTTGTGGGCATAAGCATCTGTGAAAGTGACGTAAACATGGTCAACTTCCTCAAGGTTGACAGGAGAGTCTTTCATATAAATTTTTACGTTTCCATAAGAACCTGAAAAGAATGAGGCACAACCTACCATTAGAAAAGAAACAATAGCCAGGGTTATAACAAGAAAGAATATTACAAACTTCCTCATCTCACACCTCCCAATATTATTATAACACATGCGAAAGCCGGTGGATATTTCTTTTGTAAAATTGAGTATTTATATGTGCTAAAATTGTGAAGGAGGAAAATATGAGTGCAGCGGATGAGATAAAAAGGGCAATTTATGCAAGATATCCCATGGTCTATATAGTTTCGTGGGAGGAAAAGCGAGTTGAAGATCTACTTAATACTTTTTCGAAATCAGCATTTCAGGAGGAACTCTATGTCTGGAGTTCCACTGAAGGTTTGAAGAAAGGGAACACGCCTATTGAGGATGCGCATAGTCTTCTTGAAGCTCTTTCATATGCAGCAGGAGCAGAGAGGGGGTTTTTTCTTTTTAAAGATATTCACAGCTACATGAATGACCCGTTGGTTGTAAGAAAGCTTAGAGACACTTATTTCTATATAAAGCCTAAGCCAGTAAGAATATTTATCATTTCCGCTGTTTTTAAGCTGCCAGAGGAATTAAAAAGGCATTTTGCCGTTATAGATTATGAACTTCCCACATACGATGAACTTTATGCTCTGGTTAAAAATTTTTTGAAGGAAACTATGAAGAGAGGGACCCAGGTTAATCTCAGTAAAGAGGAAATTTCTCAGATGGCCGTTGCTCTTCAAGGCTTTACCATGGATGAAGCTACTTTTACTCTCACCAAGGTATTTCATAAAAAGGAAAAGATTGATTCCTCGGTTTTAGACCTTATAAATCAGGAAAAGAAACAGATAATGAGAAAGGAAGGGGTTCTTGAATATATAACTGACAAACTCAGTATAGATGACATAGGGGGGCTTGACAACCTGAAGAGTTGGCTTATAAAGAGGAAGAGAGCTTTTTCACCTGAAGCGAGAGCCTATGGCCTTGATATTCCGAGAGGTCTTCTCGTTATGGGAATTACAGGATGCGGTAAAAGCATTTCCATAAAATCTATAGCAACTCTATGGGAATTGCCTCTTTTCAGAATGGACATGAATCTCGTCTATTCTGGAATTGCAGGTCAGCCCGAAGAAGCCTTTGTTAGGGCACTGAAGGTTGTAGAATCTGCTGCACCAGCTGTTCTCTGGCTGGATGAAATAGAAAGTGGGATTACTGACAAATACACAGCAGATTCAACGGCCAGGATTCTTGGGTATTTTCTCACCTGGATGCAGGAGCACAGGGGAGGGGTATTCGTAGGAGCTACAGCCAACAGGATAGATATGCTACCTGCTGAACTTTTAAGAAGAGGAAGATTTGACCAGATATTTTTTGTTGACCTTCCAGGAAGGAAAGAGAGGGAAGAGATTTTTAGAGTTCATTTCAAGAAAAGAGGAATAAGCCCTGCGAAATTTGACATTTCACAGCTGGCTCAGATAACCAAGGGATGGTCAGGTGCAGAAATAGAGCAGGCAATTATATCAGCTATGTACGAGGCCTTTAACGAGGACAGAGAGATGAACGAGGACGATCTCTATAGAATATTTACTAACTCTGTGCCTCTTTCCACAACCATGGCGGAGCAGATAAAGAAAATAAGGAGCTGGGCTCATGACAGAGCAGTCCGTGCCTCCTCAGAAAAGCCCGAAATTTAGGGGTCAGGTCTTCACATTTGACATTTCATCCAAGATATAAGAACTTTATCAGGCAAGCCATAAACTTTTTTCATTCTTACAAAAACTAAAAAATGTATTCCATTAAGGAGTATTTTTTTTCTTCTATAGTAGTTTCATTTTCAAGGTCCACGAATCTTATCTTTACGTTGTAGTCACCAAGAGAAAGAAGCGCAAGGCTCTTTGTATTATCTTTTGGCAGAGAGATTGAGCCGGGATTTATGAGCAGGTGTCCTTTTTCTAATTGTAAAAATTTCCTGTGAGTGTGGCCAAAAATAAGTATGTTTAGCCCAAATTTCTCCGCAAATTTAATTGCCTCATTTATACCTGAAAATTGGTCTCCGTGCAGAAGACCTAATTTTAATTTACCGAATTTAAAATTTTTAAACCTTAGACTGATGTCATGAGCAATTACTGTCTGGTCAACATCTGCATCACAGTTTCCTCGCACAAATATTATCTTTTCTTCTTCAATACCGTTAATGAATGAAGCAAGCTCTGCAGGGTTGTAATCTTCAGGAAGAGAATTTCTCGGACCATGATAAAGGATATCGCCAGCATGTATGATCAGGTCACATTCTTTAACAACAGAATATGCTTTTTTAAACCACTTTAATGAGCCGTGACTGTCTGATAAAATTCCCACTTTCATCATTATTAATTATATCAGTTACCTGCTCC
>Ga0190334_1000134_pt1 | contig 36973 bp, 34 predicted proteins | sample 48720478_MG_FD_161270 | JGI IMG/M metagenome (GOLD analysis project Ga0190334, IMG submission 161270) | Hydrothermal vent sediment bacterial communities from Southern Trench, Guaymas Basin, Mexico - 4872-04-7-8_MG | ecosystem: Environmental > Aquatic > Marine > Hydrothermal vents > Sediment ... | reverse complement strand
GTCCCCAGCTCTGCCTCCCAATTGACAGTGGCTTTGGAGCCAAATCAACTTATAGGAGCTTATGGGACGGGGGACAGACTCCCTATGAAGCTTTTAAGCTTAGGAAAAATGGAGTCCTCTGTCCCATATCTTTTACCTCGCTAACAAATATTATATATTTTATTAACATAAAATATAATAAACTAATTTATCGTAGGAGGAAAAAATGCCAGAAATAATAGAGCTTAGTAAAATAAAAGTTGAGGAATTTCCCTCCTTACCGGAGTTTAAATTGGAGCCTTTGTACGAAGGCATTTTGAGAGAACTCCACCTTGAAATGGGCTATAAGAGAGTCTTATACCTATTCTCTCCATTCTATGCCATTCTCTATCCCGAACAAATTGCATCTGAAGTGGAAGACTTTGTCTCTAACAAAACTGAGCTACTTGATTACCTTAAACAATTTTTAATAAAGAGTTTGGTAAAATACTCTTTTTTAACAGAAGCTCATAGCTATTACATAGAGCAGAACGAATATACAATAATAGCAAGATTCAGGGAAAAAGACAGCAAAAACCTAAAATATGAAATCAAATATTACACAAACAGCCCTGACAATATAGTAAGTTATTATGAGGATAAAATATACATCGGAAGAGATTTTGTTAAATTAAATGAATTTAAAAGAAGCAAGTGCGGTTTGACAGATCATATTGAGTCAATTCCTTTTGAAATTAATAGACTTTTTGAAAAAGCAAAATCAAAGCTTCATGAAAAAAACAAAGAAATATCAAATTATCTTGAAGATATAAAATCCATAGGAAAGGAATTTTATGAAAGTGGAAAGATGTTTTTAAGCACACTGCCAGAAACTTTAATTTTTGAAGAGTTAGAAGATGAAAAACTTTTAAAAGAAATTTCCCTAAACACGCGAAAAATGAAACACAGACTTTTAGAAATAAGAGAGGATTTAAATGAACTTTCCTCCCTATTAAGAAAAAAAGAGGAATTTGATTTTGTAAGATATATAGTTAAATTTAGAACAGATGTGGTAAATCTCATCAATTATTTTAATTTTAAAATAATAGGGCAAGTGGTTGAAAGAATTTCAAGATTTGGCTAATTGGACTTTTGGGTAATTTTCTCTTATAATAAAAGAGATGAGAATTCTTTTTGTAAGCAAAAATGAAAAACTTATTGATAATATAATAAAAAAATTGCCAGATGATATCTCAATAAATTATTTTAAAAAAATAGAGGAAATAAAAGAAGATGAAAGTAACTTTGATATATCTGTTATAGAAATTAATAAGGAAGTAGAAAACAGTTTAAATAAAAAAGAGGAAATAATTGAAAACTTAAAAAGGCAGTCCCTAGTCATTGGAATTGAGAATTCTTATGAGGTCAATAATTCCAAAAACATAAAAGCTTATTTTGATAAAATCTTAATATTGGAAGAGGAAGTGGAGCTTATAAGAGAATTATTGGAAATAGTAAAGGATTTCAAAGATGAAGAGAGTCTTTCATACAAATCTTTTTTAATAAGGAAATTCAAAGAACTTGGAATAATTGGGACATCCAATTCAATGACAGAAGTCTACAAACAGGTGGAAAAAGTCTCCCCTTTATCCGTGACTGTCTTGCTAATAGGAGAAAGTGGCACTGGAAAAGAGCTTTTTGCGAAAGCAATTCACATATTATCTCCACGAAGGGGAAAACCTTTTATACCTATTCATTGTGGAGCAATTCCCGAAAATCTACTCGAGGATGAACTGTTTGGACACACAAAAGGTTCATTCACGGGAGCAATAAATGATAAACCGGGGAAATTCGAAGCAGCTGATGGAGGTTCTATTTTTCTTGATGAAATAAGTACAATGAGTCAGCATCTACAAGTAAAACTTCTGAGAGTCTTGCAGGAAAAGGAAGTCTCAAGAATCGGAAGTAATACTATAAAAAAAGTTGATGTTAGAATAATATCAGCCTCAAATCAGGATTTAAAAAAACTCGTAGAAAAAGGGGAATTCAGGGAAGATCTTTTTTATAGATTAAATGTATTCCCAATAAAGATTCCTCCATTAAGAGAAAGAAAAGAGGATATACCTAAAATAGCAAACTTTTTTATTAAAAAATTCTGTAAAGAGGAAAATTTAAAGAGCAAGCAAATTTCTTTTACTACCCTAAATATTTTAAAAAACTATTCATTTCCGGGGAACACTAGAGAACTTGAGAACATTATAATAGGAGCTATCGTTAATTCGGGGAATAGAAATGTGCTACTACCATCTGATATTCCTGCTTTCGTTAGAGAAGAGGCGGAAAAAAGAAAATCCGAGGGAAACTTTGAAAAAATAGAGATAGACGAGAATTTTTCTCTCCAATCTTTTGTCAAAGAGATGGAGAAAAAGATAATTTTACAAAGTCTTGAAAAAACCAACTGGAATAAAAAACGAGCGGCAGAGCTGTTAAACATAAAGAGAACAACTCTTATAGAGAAGATAAAAAAACTTAACATAGAGAAAGCTTGACAAAGAAATAGTAAAGTGTTAAAAATATTTGGAGGTATTAATGGAAGAGAAAAGAAAATTCAAAAGACTTCCAAAAAAGTCAAAACTTTTATATAAAGTTTTAAAATATTCACCGGAAGGAAATGATTTAAAAGAGGCTCAATATAAAGATGTTGGAGGAGGAGGAATTCTTTTTGAAACAGACCAATTAATACCGATTGGCACAGTCCTAAAGATAGAATTTGATCTTCAGGGATGGCACAAATACTACCCTGGTTTTTTTAAATTTGATCAAACCTCAATATCAAAACCAATTACTGTTGTAGCACAAGTGGTAAGAGTTGAAGAAGTGGAAAAGAATAAAAAATATGAAATTGGAGTTAAATTCGTAAACATAGATGAAAGCTACAGAGAGGGAATCATAAATTTCATTGAAGCCAATTTTGGCAAAAAGGAGGGTTGATGAATAAAAACTTAAAGGACCTCGCAAAAGATGAAAACTCTGTGGTAGAAGATACAGTATTTCAGGTAGTGGGATTTAAGTTGGGGGAAGAGGAGTTCGTAATTGATATTCTAAAAGTTCAGGAAATTATTAAAATGATTGACATTACACCTGTTCCAAATGCTCCTTATTATGTAAACGGAGTGATAAATTTACGAGGAAAGGTAATACCTGTTGTATCATTAAGAAAAAGGTTTGGTTTTGAAGAAAAGGAGATTGATAATTTTACAAGAATAATTGTTGTTGAAATTGATAAAAAATTAGTAGGGTTTATAGTTGATAGAGTGACTGAGGTTTTAAGGATACCGGGTCCATCAATAGAACCACCTCCTCCTCTTGTAAGTAAGGTTGGTTCAGAATACTTAAAAGGAGTGGGAAAAATTGGTGACAGACTACTTATAATATTAGAAATAGAGAAAATCCTTTCAACTGAAGAGAAAAAAGCTTTAGATAATTCATTATAGGAGGAGAAAAGATGAAATTTTTAGTTGTTGATGATTCTTTAACTATGAGAAGAATAATAAAAAACAGTTTGGCTAAAATTGGCTATACAGATGTCGCAGAAGCAGGCGATGGAGTGGAAGGTTTAGAAGAATTTGAAAAGGGAGGTATAAGTTTAATCCTAACAGACTGGAACATGCCAGAAATGGACGGAATGACATTTGTGACGAAAGTTAGAGAAAAAGATCCCAATATACCAATTCTTATGATAACAACGAATGCAGCAAAAGAAGATGTTTTAGAGGCTTTTAAAGCAGGTGTCAGTGACTATATTGTTAAACCTTTTACGCCCGAAGTTTTAAAAGAAAAAATAGATAATGTCTTAAAAGGTTGAGAAAACTCATAAGATATTTTTTTTTTGGTTCAGTTTAGCTCTTTTAAGTGGAGCAATTTCTTCACAATTTAATAAATTTCTTTATAAATTAGAAAACTCAGGGAGCCTTTTCTTTCAATTCAAACAAAAAATGGTTTCAAAAGATGATAATTCAGTAATTCAAGAAAGGGGAAAAGTTTATTATTTAAATGGGAAATGGAGATGGGATTATTTGGGAGATGAGAGAAGAATATATATAATAAAAAATGAAAAGGTTTATCAAATTTCAGAGGATGGAAAAGAAGAGATAAATATAAACAAAGAAGATTTTAATAATAGTATTTTAAGTATCTTAAAAAAACCTCTTGAGTTTTTTAAAAAAAGAAAAAGTACAAGCATTGGGGATAAAATTGTTGTTTATGGCGGAGAAGATGAAAAATTTTCTCGAGTAATAATTAATTTTAAAAACAAGAAGTTAGAGAAAATTACTGTTTTTGACATAGAAGGAAATATCATTGAATTTAAAATACAAAACATCACTTTTAAACCAAAATTTTCTGAAAATATTTTTGATATAACAAAATTGGAATGATATCGTAATAATAATGTTAGAAAATGAAAAAGAAATTTTGGAAAGATGTCTTAAAGGAGATAGGAAGGCTATGGAAACACTTGTAATAGCTTATCAAAAACCAATATATAATTACTTTTACAGAAATCTAAAGGATACTGAAATTGCATCAGAGCTAACACAGGATATTTTTTTAAAAGTTTTCTCCAATCTTCAAAAATACAATTTTTCTTATAAATTTAGCACCTGGATATTTGCTCTTTCTCACAATTATTTAATAGATTACTACCGTAAAAAAAAGAGTATCAGCTTTTCAACCTACAGTTATGACAATAGCTCCACCCCTGATTTTCCGGATAATAAGCATAAATCAAAAGAAGATGAATTAATAGAAGAAGAATTAAAAAATAGTGTATGGAAAGCAGTGGAAAAGTTACCGGAAGAGTATAAAGAGCTCATAATACTCAGATACGTAAACGGACTCAAATACGAAGAAATTTCAGAGATTTTGGAAATACCCATGGGCACCTTGAAAAACAAAATTTTCAGAGCAAAAAAAAGATTAATTGCAATATTAAAAGAGAGTAAAAAATGAAGGAAAAACACTTAAATGAAGAAGAAATTTCGCTCTTTCTTGAAAATGATATAGATGAAAAGAGAGCGAATGAGATAAAAGAGCATCTCAAATATTGTGAAGAGTGTAAAGCAAAGATGTTAGAGATAAAAAAAGTAGAAGAAATTTTAAGCGAACCTCCGCTCTTGGAACCTCCTCCCTCTTTGCTTAATACCATAATGGAAAAAGTCGCAAGAAAAAGAATAAAACTGGAGGAACTCTTTATTTCCATTTTTATTGGCTTTTTAGGCCTTTTTGCAACCCTTTTTTATCTTATTTATACAAAAGGCACAAATTTTGTCATAAACATGCTTATAAAAAAGATAAATATCACTTTCTTTATAAAAAATGGTATCTCAAACTTTGGAGAATTGCTGTCTGTTATGAAAAAACTTTTTTATATAATCATAAACCTACCCACCAAAAATATAACACCAAATCTTCTATATTTGAGGATAGCTGAAATTATTATTTTAACTATTGTTTTAATAGGGATAAGTCTATGGAAAAAAGATGTGGTCCTAAAAAAGAGGAAAAGATGAAAAAGATAGGAACAGTATTAATAATAATCGTATTTCTTTTTTTACTTCCTTCTACCTCCCTACCAATGAATAAAAAAGTTTCATCATATAAAGATGACATAATAAGGTTCGGAGGTGATTGGGATTTAAAAGGAGTTTTTGAAAAAGACATCTTGATATTTAATGGGAAAATAAAATTATCCGGAGAAGTTAAAGGAGATGTTATTATACTGTGGTCAAATTTTGAACTTAAGAAAGGAACAACAATAGATGGCGATCTTATCTTAATATCAAGTAAATTTAAAAGAGAAGAAAATACTTTTATTAAAGGGAAAATAATAAAGTATGGTTCATTAAAAGAATTGAAAAAGATAGCAAGGATAAAATTGGGGAATTCCACGACTCCTTTGACTTTTTCTTTCTTTTTATCCTTCTTCTTCTGGTATGTATTTATATTGGTTATTTATGCCTTAATCCCTGCGAAAATTGAAAAACTTTCTGAAACCATTAAAGAAAAAACTTTAAAAAGCTTTTTATGGGGTATTGTCTTTTACATCATTATAATTATATTAGTTCTTATCTTTGCTATACTAAGTCTTTTTATTATAGGAATTCCATTCCTAATTCTTTTAGGTTTATTCATAATAATTTTAAAGGGGATAGGAAGAGCTGCGATAAGTTTTCTTTTAGGGAGCTCCTTTTCAAGTTCATTGAATTTTAAGAACATCCCATCTGCTCTAATTTTGATCATAGGCTTGTTAATTATTATGCTACTTAAAATAATTCCCATCGCCGGTGGAATTTTACTTCTCATTCTCGATTCAATTGCATTCGGTTCCATTTTATTATATAAGTGTAAAAACTGCTAACAAAATCCAATCAAAAATTATAATCTTGACGAAAACCAATTAAAATGTTATTTTAATTTTTGTAAAATGGAGGAAAACAAATGGCATTAATAAACTATCCTTTAAAAGAAATGACAATTAAAATAGTCTATTATGGGCCGGGTCTATCGGGAAAAACAACAAGTCTAAAATACATTTACAACAAATTACCTGATAAAAAGAAAGGAAAGATAGTTACACTTTCAACAGAAGGGGATCGTACCTTTTTCTTTGATTTTTTGCCAATATCAGCAGGTAAAATAGGGAATTTCAATACAAGAATACAGCTTTACACGGTCCCCGGTCAGGTTTTTTATGAAAGAATAAGAAGAATGGTTTTACAGGGTACAGATGGCGTGGTATTTGTGGCAGACTCGCAAGAAAGTGCCTTGGAAGCAAACAAAGAAAGTTTAAATAGCTTGTATAAAAATTTAAAAGTAAACAATATTGAAGTAGATAAGATTCCTATTATTTTTGCCTATAATAAAAGAGATCTTCCTAATATTCTTCCTGTCTCAGTGTTAAACAAGGAACTAAACCCAAATAATTATCCTTTTTTTGAAACATCCGCAATAACAGGTAAAGAAGTTATGGAAACACTGTATAAAGCAGTGGAACTAACATTTAACAGTGTAAAGGATAGATATAAATTCCAATCAGAAAGCGAAAGAGAAGAAACTATAATTTTCACAGGAGATGATATTTCTAAGGAAGGAATTGTTAAAGAATCTCCAAAAGAAGAAAAGAAAACCCCTCCATCTGCTGATTTCGGAGCCCATGATGAACCAACAATTAATATTGATGAAATAGACGAAATTTCTCCAATGGATGAATTTGATATCGAGCTTGATGATTCTGACATTGAAGAAGCAAAAAGAATTCTTGAAGATGAGCAAAAAGTAGAGAAAAAAGATGAAGATAATTTTGGTGAAGTTCTTAATGAAGAATTTGAAAAAGAAGAAGACACGAGTGAAAGTGAAATTAATTTAGGAAATACTCTTATACCGGATAGTAAAGAAATAATAAAAGACGAAGAAGAACCAATTGAAATAGATAAAATATCCGAGTTAGCAGAAGAATTTGAGAATGAAGAAGAAATCTTAACTGAAATTTCACCTGTAGAAAAGGTAGAAAGCGTATCTATTTCCAAAGATGATATAAAAGTAGAACTAATAAATAAAATAACAGTAAAAAATAATCAAATCATAATCCCAATTAAGATTTCCGTAAAAGATGTTAAAAAAAGAGTAGAAATAAAACTAAACCTATCCTTAAATTAAAAATTTATGATTTTAAAGGAACTCTTCACATCAGAAATAAAAGAATGTGATAATAGGATTTCCTCAGATTTCATTTCAGACGAATTCAAAGATAGCATCAAAAAATTCGGTATTATTAACCCTGTAAAAGTAATAGAAAAAAATAATGGATATTTGCTTTTTTCAGGATTTAAAAGATTGGATGCTGCTAAAAACACTTTAGATACAATCCCCGCTATTATTTATCCAGATACGATTCCATTTTGCGAGAGACTTATAATAAATATTAAAGAAAACATGGCAGAAAGAAAATTAACTCTTTTTGAAAAAATAAGCATCTTAAAAAAGATAAAAGAAAAAAATTGTAATCTAAAAGAACTACATCTTTTAGATTCTCTTTTCAATGATGAAAAGCTCGAGAAAATAGTTAATTATAATTTTCCTGAGATATTTTACACATATTTTGCAAAGAATGAATTTGACAAAAAAGGAGCATTTATCTTAACTTTTTTTAACAGTGATGAACTCTCTTTTTTATCCTTCCTTTTCGAGAAAATTCACTTAACCAAATCTGAAAAATACATATTGTCTGACCTTTTTTTGAGAGCAAAGGAAAAAGGTAAGAATATAAAAAACATTCTTACTTCAAAAGATACAAACAAAAAGGAATTATTTAAAAAATTGAAAGAAATTGTTTTTCCTTTAACTTCAGAACTTAATAAAAAAACTGATTATCTTAATAAAAAAATAAAAGGGGGGAAATTAATAACATACCCTTACTTTGAAAAACCTACCATTAAACTTGAAATTGAATTCAGGGGGGGGGCAGAGCTAAAAAAAAGGTTAAAAAATATTCTAAACTCTATTGAAGAATTAAATGGAAGCTGGTATGAAGATTGATACTATTTTTGTCTCAAAATCAGCTCTCAATTTTCCCTTAACGAAAGAAATATTAAAAGAAAGAGAATACAAAATTTCTAATTTAGAAGAGATAAGAGCTTTGTTAAAAGAAAAAAAAATTAAACGAGAAAGAACTCTTTTTATCTCAACCTTCCCCGGAAATTTCATAAAAGATTGTCCCTGTACTCCGGGCTATGTATCCTGCGGATATAAGAATATCAATTTTGCATACAATTGCCCTTTAAATTGTTCATACTGTATTTTACAGGAATATCTTACATATCCTGTTCTAACTCTTTTTGTAAACATAGATAAATTAAAAGAAGAATTAACAGAATACAGAAAAAGTCATGATTATATAAGAATTGGAACCGGAGAGCTTACAGATTCATTAATCTGGGAAAAGCTTTATCCCTTTTCCAGATGGTTCATCTCACTTTTTGAGGATTTTGAAGATATAATATTCGAATTCAAAACGAAAACAGATTACATAGAAAATTTTCCAATTCTTAAAAATAATAAAAATATCTTAGTCTCATTTTCAATAAACCCACCTAAATTAAAAAAAGAGGAACTTTTCTCTCCCATCCCTAAAAAAAGAATGAAAGCTATGAAAAAACTTTCGGAAATAGGATATGGTATAGGAATACACTTTGACCCTATTATTTATTACAATCAGTGGAAAGAAGGTTATGAAAGACTCATAAAAGAACTTTTCAAACACATTACACCCAAAAAAATAGGCTGGATTAGCCTTGGCTCATTAAGATTTACAAAAGAGCTCAGATGGGAAATAAAAAAGAATCATCCTCAATCAGAACTTCTTAAAGGTGAACTTATAGAAGGCTTTGATAAAAAATACAGATACCCCTATTTTTTAAGAGCAGAGTTTTATTCACAGATAATCAAATATCTAAAAAAATATGGTTCCAATGATCTTCCACTTTACTTTTGCATGGAAAGCGAAGAAATGTGGAAAGAACATTTTGATTTAGAGCCCAATACTTTTACTATTAACAAATATCTTTATGAAAAAGCAAAATTAGCTATTTTGTATAAAATTTAAACCTTAATATCAACCGCTCTTGAATTGGTATCAATTCTTTCTTCAAAGAATTCTTCAAACTCTTTTCGAGAAACATTAAAATTTGCCATAATTGATTCAAAATAAGGAGAAAGTTTTTTCTTTAAACCATCCACTTCTTTTTTAAGGAATTCCTTTGATTTTTCATTTTCAGATAAAAAATCTATTCTGAGGACTTTACCAACTTTTTTTAAATTCACTATAACTTTCCCCAAATTACTCATATTCAAAAGTAAAGATACTTTATCTAACTTAAAATTCCCCGATTTTTCATCCTTTTTGTAATCCACTTTAGCAAAGTCAACTTTACTATTAAATGATGAAAATATAGGAATAATAAAACTTGTTATATTAATGGATGGGTTTTGCAAAGAAGCATCTTTTATGGAAAGATTATGATTTTTTATTACTTCAACAGATTTTACAAAATTCTCAACACTCTCTTTAAGAGATTTTGGAATCTTATTATCACTTTTTATCTTTTCTAAAAAACTATTTTTAAAAAATTCCAGATCATCTTTTTCATAAAAAATACTCTTAATTTTATCTGTATTCTCCTTCATTAAATTTTCAATTGCCTCTTTCACAGTTGTTTCGGATAATTTAGTTCCACCCTCCCGCGACAACTCTGAGAGAAAGAACTTAATCAATTTTGCAATCGCTTTTTCACTTCTCGAATTAAGAAAAGCAGAAATTTTCTCGGAAACAATAAGTGAACTATTCTCCGAAACTGGATTTATAAAAAACCTTTTTGTTAATCTTTCTAAATTTTCAAATTCCCCTGAATTAATAACTTTACTTAAATTTTCAAAATTTTCTGCCATTTCTTTTGCAATATTCACTGTTCTTGAAATCTCCTTCATAACTTTAATCATTTTACTGTTAAGCTCTGATTCTTTTACAAGTTCAAATTTTATTACATCTCCCTTTTCAGCAACTTTTAAGGTAAGTTCTTCTCCCATATTCACTTTAAACTTCATTCTCGCTCTAATTCTAAATCCCTTCATATCAAGAAGATACTCTTCCCCTTTTACACTCAAAACTTTAGCCCTAACTTTATCTCCAACTTTAAGAGCTTTTATATTAAAAAGAGTTTTCTCAAGCTCCGATATTCTTATTTTTACTTCAAGGGGAAGCTCTTTTACTACTATCCTCATCCTTTTACAACCAAAAGAGGCCTTAATTTTGCAACTTTAGCAGAAATCCCGGCTTTTTCTATAGTATCCACAACAAGAGATACATCCTTGTAAGCTTCTGGCATCTCCTCCATTATTGTTCTTCTGCTGTCTGATCTTACATAGATTCCTTTTGCCTTAAGTTCCTTCTCTATTGACCTTCCCTTTGCTTTCTTAATAGCTTTATGTCTTGAAAGGACTCTTCCGGCACCATGACAGGAAGTTCCAAAACTCTCTTCCATCGCCTTTTGTGTACCTGTTAAAACATAGGAGTACCTACCCATATCACCCGGAATTAATACAGGTTGTCCAATCTCTCTGTAAACTTCCGGAATATCGGGGTGCCCCGGAGGAAATGCCCTTGTTGCACCTTTTCTATGAACAGCAAGTAATCTCCTTTTACCATTAACCACATGTTCTTCTCTTTTTACAATATTGTGAGCATGATCGTAAACTAAATTCATACCTAATTTTTCAAAGGATACCGTGAAGACCTTTTCAAAACTCTCTCTAACCCAATGCATTATAACCTGTCTGTTTACCCATGCAAAGTTAGCCGCACATGCCATTGCCTTTAAATAATCCTGACCTTCTTTTGACTGAATAGGAGCACAAGCAAGCTCTTTATCAGGGAGTTTAATATTATATTTTTTAACAGCTAACTCCATTTCATCAAGATAATCAGAAGCCACCTGATGTCCAAATCCTCTTGAGCCCGTGTGAATCATAACTGTGACCTTGCCTTTCTCAAGCCCCATTGTTTTAGCTTTTTGCTCATCAAACACCTCTTCAACTATCTGAACTTCGAGAAAGTGATTTCCCGAGCCAAGAGTACCTATCTGCTTTTTCCCCCTTTCAAAAGCTCTTTTACTGATTCTTGATGGATCAGCGCCTTCTAATCTTCCGAAAGATTCTGTTCTTTCAAGGTCAAGTTCTGTACCGAATCCATTCTCAACAGCCCACCTGCTACCTTTCACCATTAGCTCTTCAAGCTGAGAGTTGGAAAGATTTAATTTCCCAGTGGAACCAACTCCAGAAGGTATATTCTTAAATAGAATACTTAAAAGTGAATCTTTAACCTTTAAAACATCCCTTTCCTCAAGGTCTGTTTTTAATAAACGCACACCACAGTTTATGTCATACCCAACCCCACCGGGAGAAACAATTCCTTCATACCAATCGGTAGCAATGACACCACCTATTGGAAGCCCATAACCATAGTGTATATCCGGCATTGCAATTGAAGCTCTTACTATTCCGGTTAAGGTGGAAGCATTAACCACCTGTCTTATAACATCTTCTTCAAAAGCTGTTTTAAATAATTTCTCTGTCATAAAAATCCAGCCAGGAACTCTCATATCAGGAAAACTTCCGACAGGAATCTCATATTTGTATTCACTAATTTTCTTTAATTTTTCAATCAATCCTCTCCTCCTTTAAAATTCTACATTAAGAAAATTATTATTTCAAATGAGGAATAAAAGAATCAGAAAAAAGGGCAAAGGGGTAGAGTATAAGCCGAATTCTGTCTTGAGAGATCATTAATCTCGGGTTATGGTTACCCATAACCTCAAGCGGCTTACCCGGGATATCGGGCGGGCAACCCTTGGCATCCCTGTTTAGCCTTGCTCCGGGTGGGGTTTACCGTGCCTCCGATATTACTACCGGAGCGGTGAGCTCTTACCTCACCTTTTCACCCTTGCTCCCGCATACAACGGGGGCGGTTTGTTTTCTGTGGCACTTTCCTTTCCGATAGCAAAAAACTACCGGAACCCCGCGTTACGAGGCACCCTGCTCTGTGGAGTTCGGACTTTCCTCCTCCGCATCTTGCGGAAGCGATCTCTCCTCTACCCCTTTGCTCTTTATTCCCAGGTCTTTAATTTTCTTCATAAGATTAACCCGAGACATTCCAATCTCTCTCGCGGTTTTTGCCACATTCCAATTGTAAAAGTTCAATTTTTGCTCTATGAATCTTCTTTCAGCTTCCTGAATAAAGCTTTTGTAATTTTTAAAATTCTTTGGCTGAGGAAGACTAAATGTTTCATCTTCAAATATATTAAAAACACTTTCAAGTTTGACAACTCTCTCAGGGATAAAAACATAAACCCTCTCTACAAAATTTCTAAGCTCTCTTACATTCCCTTTCCACTCTCTTGCCTTCAGATAATCAATCAGCTTTTGCTCAAATCTTTTTATTTCAATCCCCATTTCATAAGCAAATCGCTTAGAAAAAAACTCAATTAAGACAGGGATATCTTCTTTCCTTTCCCTTAAAGGAGAAACTTTCAAAACAACCACATTTAATCTAAAGTAAAGATCTTCTCTAAATCTTCCCTTGTTTATTTCTTTTAAAAGATCTTTGTTTGTAGCTGCTAAAACTCTTACATCAACATTTTCCGTTTTATTTTCTCCTATTCTCTGAATTTCACCATTCTCAATTACTCTTAAAACCTTTGCTTGAGCTCTAAGAGAGAGATCTCCGATTTCATCCAGAAAAATACTCCCCTTATCTGCTTCCTTGAATTTACCAATTTTATTCTCTATTGCACCTGTAAAAGAGCCTTTTTTATGGCCGAAAAGTTCACTTTCAACAAGTTCCTCAGGAATTGCCGCACAATTAAGATGAACAAATGAATTTAACTTCCTCTGACTGTAAAGATGAATGTTTCTTGCAACAAGCTCCTTTCCTGTTCCACTTTCTCCAAGAATTAACACAGTTGAACTGGTTCTTGCCACTCTTTCTATTTGCTCTTTCAATTTTTTTATCTGTTCTGATTCTCCCACAATTCTATACCGCTCTCTTCCCTCTTCAACCTTACTCTCTCCCACTCTTTTTAACTCATACCTATCAAAAGCATTTTTTACGGTAATTAAGATTCTTTCCGAAGAAAAAGGTTTTTCAATAAAATCAAATGCCCCCAGCTTTGTAGATTGAATCGCTAAATCAATGTCTGCATATCCCGTAATTATAATCACTTCGCTTTTGAAGTTGTTTTCCTTTATCCATTTCAGAAGTTCTATTCCATTTTTGCCAGGAATTCTAATATCAAGAATCACCACTTCAGGCATCTCTTTTTCCAAGAACTTCTGCCCCAAGACCCCATCTCCTGCTTCTAAAATCTGGAACCCCTCTCTTTTAAAAATATTCTTAAGAGATTCCCGAATTCCAATTTCATCATCTATAATTAATAATTTTTTCATCTTTTATTATAACACTATTAAAAGTTTTTATTTATAGAAAACAGAAAGCTTATAGTTTTCGAAAAAATAACGGATTTTTCAGGAGAAAAGAGTATATTAAAGCTTTTTATAACCACTCCAGTTCTCTTAGCTTCAATCAAGAGCTCTGCAATTTTCGAACTTACTTTTTTGTTAGCTTTAAAACCTTTTACATTAGGAACACTTGAAACAAAAAAAATCATGGTTTTTAGGCCTTCTTTTCTCAATTTAATAAGCTCCTCAAAGTGCCTTTCTCCTCTCTTTGTTGGAGCATCCGGGTACATTGAGAAACCATCTCCAAACATAACAGCACTTTTTATTTCAGCAATTATTTGCTTTTTTTTATTAAATAAAAGATAATCAAAAACAGAATCTCCAAAACGGGGGTTTCTTTTAAAATCAAAACCTTTAATATCATCTATTAAATTTTTTTCAATCATTTTTTCAAAAGCTTTCATGCGAAGAGATGTATCAATTATACTAAAATACCTGTTATTCGGACTCTCTATTGCAAATAACCGATATTTTAACTTTCTCCCATTTATAAGGGTACAAAAACACGTAAACCCCTTAACAAATAAAGAGTCCAATCTACCCGTATTATTTATATGAGCCTTAAACTCTTCATTATCCATTCTTACCTTTACAACAAAACGATTCACTCTTTCTATAAACAAACATTGAAAATACTCAGCAATGCGAATAACATCAAACATTATTAAAGGGAGAACTCAATCTTAATCCTTGCTCCCCCCTCAGCTTTGTTTTCAAGAGAGATTATCCCCCTGTGTTCTATAATAATCTTTTGAGCAAGAGTCAAGCCAAGCCCCCTATGTAAAGGGCTATATTTAGTAGTATAAAAAGCATCAAAAGCTTCGTTTATGTCAACAAAACCACCTCCCGAATCTTCAATGATAATTAAAATACTGTTCATATCTTTCTTTAAAAGTACAGAAATCTTCTTTTCCTCAATCATTTCATTTTCAGTAAGCTCCTCAACAGCATTAAGTAAAATATTTGTTAAAGCCACACTAATTTGCTGGATATTCCCGAAAAATTTAATACCATCTTCAATATCTTCTGTAAAACTAATAGAAGGATATTCTTTCTTTAATCTTTCAACTATACCTTTCAATGTTTTAGATAAATCAAAGTCACCTTTAGTTACATTTGTATTGGAAACAAGAGTTTCCAATTCATCAAGAAGTTTTAATATATCAGAGATAGCAGTGTATATCTTAAGGACTTTTGTCTTAGCTTTTTTGTCCAAATCTTTTTCCAAAAGCTCTGTCTCAATCTCCTCTTTAAGTTCCACCATAGGTGTTTTTAACTCTCTCTCAAGATCTTTATAAATTCTTGTATAAACAAGAAGGTTATCTGAAAATACAAGCTCTTCTTCCGCCTTTATAATAGATTTCTTCAAAAATTTTAATTCATTTAATTCTCTTTCAAAAGACTCTTTCTCAGCTTCCAACCTTTTCATAAAAGCTTCATCAAGTTCTTTAATTTTGCTTTTCTTTTCAAAAATATCTTTTAATAAATTATTAATTTCAACTACATATTGTAAGAAGTCTCCAGACCAATTCAAATCTAAAAAGGCTCTCTCCGTTCTCTTTGAAATTTGGCCTAATAATTTCTCAGCTTCTTTTCTCTTTTTTCTTAAAACCGTAAAAATAACAAAAGTAAAAACAATGCCAAAAACAAACTCCAAAAGTAAGATTATCTTTTTTAATCTCTTTATCCCCGAAAAAACCTCCTCCTTTAAAACACCTATTTTAATCTCAGCGAAAACCTGGCCTTCAAATTCAGCAACAAACTTGTAAACTATAAATTTTTTATTCAAATTCTTGATTTTTAGAAGCAATTTGGGAGATATTTTTTTAGAAGTCAGTATAAAATCAAACCATCCGTGAGGGTATTCAACAATCATAAAAGCTAATGGCTCGGAAAAAATCTTCTCCGAAGTTATTTTAATGCCTGAATAGTCAAGCCTAAGAAATTTATCTTTATTAGAAACTAAAAATATTTTACTAAATTCTTTAAGTCCCTCCTTATACTTTTTAACAGATGCTTTTTTGAAAAGAGACAATGAACAATGACAAAGTAATAGTGAAAAAAGGATATACATAAGGAAAAATAAAAAATAAGTCTTTGCATCAGAAGATAATATGTTTTTCTCTTTATTCTTCATTTATCACTATTGTTCTATAATCAAGAAATGGGACACAGGGAGGGGGAGAAAGAGTTATTCCTTTTTTTACAAAAAAGAAAATTGCACTGGATGTTAATGGAATCACCGGCATATCCTCATTAAGTATATCCAATATAAACTTCATTACCTTATTGCGATCTTTCACTTCCCCTCTTACAAGCTTTTGAGTCAACTCTTCAACATACTGATTTTTATAATTAAAAACATTGTCTCTACCCTCAGAATTTAATGATTTAAATAAAAAAAACTCTGCATTAAAAATATCTTCCTCATCCTTAAATCCAGCAATTATAATATCAGAAGAAAGGACCGCTTTTCTTAAATCACCTTTTAAGAAAATTTTTTCTTTTACCTTGAACCCATGAGAAATAAGGAACTTTGCTAAACTATCTGCCACCTTATCTCTCCCCATTAATGGGAAAGTCAAAATTTTAACCTTTTTGCTTTTGTTTTTTATCTCTTTTAGACAAGCCAACGCCTTTTCATAATTATGAGCAGGAAAAGATGGAATGTTTTCAGAATGGGGAAGACTCATCGGAATAATATTATGAATAGTATCAGACCCACCGTAAAGTTTTTTTACTAATTGCCTAAAATTAAAGCCATATCCTACAAAATTTCTAAAGTTTTTATTCCCTCCCCAGTAACTACGAATATTAAAAAGGATTGCATGAAGAAAAGTATCAAAGGCTCTATATTTATCAAATTTTTTTAAATCATAATTAATATTTTCAACATCAAGTGAGTTAACCGAAAAAATATCAGGTGTATATTTTTCATAATTTTTGTTTATATCAAAAATAACTATCTTTTCCGGAGCTCTTTTTAAATCAAGAAAATACTTCTTAAATTTAATTAACACAGCCTTTCTAATGATTGCTCTATTATCCTTTTCTTTTATCTTAAGGATATAAGGTCCTGTACCAATAATTTTACCATTTTTAAACTTAACTATAGGGAAATTAAGAGTTGCAATTGCTCTGAGAAAAAAAGGGTAATTTCTCTGCAACTCTATACTAAGAGTCCTATCGCTCACACATTTTATCCCCTTTATCTCATTTGCTTTGCCCTTAAAAAAATCCGATTCTCCCACAATAACATCATTACCAGGGAACAAAAAACTCCCCCTTTTTAATCTGTATTCCAAAGATTTCTTCACATCCTCTGCCCTAAGCAAACTCCCATCATGAAAATAAACTTTATCCCTCAAATAAAAGATAAAAAGTTTCCCTCCTTTTTTTACCTCCCACTTGTATGCAATATCAGGCACTATTGATTTGAAGGATTGGTAAGAAACAAGACGACTATAACAATTAAATTTAATTTCGCTTTCTAAGTTTAAAAAACTTATCGCTATTCGAGAATAAAACCCTCTATAAAGAACCTTATTACTTCTTTTAGCACCTACTAAAAGAAAGATACCAGAAAAAAGAAAGAGTAAAAAAAAGCTCGCTTTCAAATAATTTCTATTTGTGTATTTAATTCTATTTGCGTATTTAAACAGCATATTTTATAATAGATTCTTTGTTTTCTTTTGTCAATCATTTGCTTAATCTTTTTAATGGAACAAAATTAGGAGGGAATCCGTTATATGAATATGGAGTTTAATAAAATATATGAAGGATTGGAGAGGAATGAAAAATGGGCATGGGAAATGATTGTAGAACAATATTCCTCAAGAATTTATTCATATACCCTGAATTTTTCAGGGAGCAGGCAATTTGCAGAAGAAGCTACACAGGAGGTGTTTTTTAGAATGTTTAAAAATATAAAAAAGATTAAAGGAAATAAGAATGATTTTGAAAAGTATCTTTATACGATAGCAAGAAATTATTGTATTGATAATTATAGGAAAAATAAGAATATAAATATTGTAGAGGACAAGGATTACCTTATTCCTAAATGGGATCCTGACTATACCATTAAAGATATTGTGTGGAAAGGTATTAACCAATTAGATAAAGATGAAAAGGAATTAATTGTTTTAAGAGAAATAGAGGGATTCTCTTATGATGAGATAGCAGAGATTCTTAACATACCGGTAGGTACGGTTAAATCAAGAATAAATAGAGTCAGGATAAAATTATCTGAAATAATAAAAACCCTCCAAGGGAGGAAACAATGAAAAAAGATTTAAAAATCAAGATTTTAGAACTTATTGAAGAAAAAAATTTTAAAGAAGCGAAAAACTTAGCTGAAAAAGATAAAACTTTAAAAGAATTTTATGATGAGCAATTATTCTTTAATGAAACTTTCGGAACTTTAAGAATAAGAAAGGTTCCGGAAAATCTAAATAAAAAAATAATGGAGAGACTATTTTCCGAAGAGAAAGCTGAAAAAGAACCATTTTTAAATAGTATATTTGAACTTTTTGCCTTTCCTCGTCTTTCTTTTTCTATAGCATTCTCAATTATCCTTATCTTAACTGGATTTTTATTTTACTCAGTAAAACCTCTGTCCACCAATTTTTCCTATTATACATACAAAGCCAAATCCAAACTCGAATTTTATCTTGAAAAGATAGATTCAGCAAAAGATTTATTTGTTTTCATGTTTGATACAAAAAAAGAGGAAGTAATAAAGGATTTAATTAATAAAGAGAATAAAAAAAATAAGGAGGATAAAAAATGGGAAATAAAAACAGAGAGAAATCCCCGGCAGCAGCCCTACTTCTTTCATTCGTTCCAGGTTTAGGAGCAATTTACAATGGAGAGTTCTTAAAAGGGCTCTCTTTTATGGGGATTTTTGTATTCTTTATTTATCTATTAGACTCACATTTACCTGAATTTGAAGAAGTTTTTGTAGCTCTTGCTTTCACCGGATTTTACCTGTATACGATAATTGATAGCTATAAAGTAGCTTTGAATAACAACAGTAAGAAAACAGAAATTCTTGAAAAAGACAAAGAAACATTTAAAAAACTAAACAGTGATTCTGATCCTATCCTGGCAGGACTTGTCTTATTTTTTGGATTTCTCTTTCTATTTATTAATCTTGACATCATAAGCTGGAAAACTGTAAGGCTTTATTGGCCATTGGCTTTGATTATAATAGGTATAAAAATAATCTATAATTACTTAAAGGAGGATAAAAAATGAGGAAAAGGACCGATTCACTATTTTGGGGTATTGTTTTATTACTTATAGGAACCATATTTCTTCTGAACAATCTGGGCGTTGACATTAGTATAGGGAAAATATTGAAATTCTGGCCAGTGATCTTAATCTATTTTGGAGGAAAAGCTCTTTATGATTATTTTTCCGTAAAAAATGAAATAAGCAATCAGAATAAAATGGAGGAAACCGAAAATGCGGAGGAAGAGTAATAATTTAGGATTAGCCATTTTTTTAATTGTTCTCGCAATTTTCTACTACGAAATTACCTATAAAGCGGAAATCGTAAAAGAGGAGGTAATATCAAACATTGAAGGTGAAAAAGTATCGGAGAGCATAAAATATGATGAAGAAAAGAGCTTCAATATAGAAGACATAGACTCCATCACAATCAAAGCAGTTAGAAGCAAAATAATTTTCAAAAGGGATAGCTCTTTATCTGAAACAAAGATAAAAATAAAGGGTAATAACCTAAAGGAATTAAAGATCTTGAAAACAGATAAAAAGAATACAAAAAACATAGTGCTCACAACAAATAATGGTGCTATTTCCAATGCAAAGCTTGTAATAAAATCTCCAATAATTCTTAACTTGAATATATCAAACATGAATGGAGAGGAAACAATCTCAGGCGGAGGTGATATTTATATAAAAGAGATTTACTCAAATATATTAATAGAAGATTCAAAATCCGTAAAAATAGACACTGCATACGGGAAAATAGACGTTAGAAATATAAAAGGAGATACTGAAATTGATACAAGGTATTCTAAAATCCATGTGGAAAACATTCAAAAGGATCTAAAAATAAACACAAAATTTGGAGAAAGTATCTATGCTAAGGAGGTAAAAGGAAGTGTGTCAATTATGACAAAATACACTCCTGTTTACTTAACAGATATCAAAGGTGACATCTATTTAAAGAATAGATACAGTGATAAAATTTTCATTAAAAGCTTTTCTGTGGCAAAAGTTGAAACAAGTTATTCACGAATATTCCCTTCGAATGGAGAAACTCTAATTTTAATTGGTAAAGAAAATGGATTAAAATGCGAAAAGATAAAAAATTGTAAAATCGCAGGTAAAAACAACAAAGTATCAGGAAGCGTTGAAAATATAGACTCCACAGGAAAGTACAATACCTTATCATTCAAAACAAAAGGTGGTTTTATAAAAGAGGAATCTGGAGATATAAACCTTGAAATAGATAAATTAAAAAATAATTTATCCATAGATCTTATTGATACTCCTGTTTTTATCAGGATAAATGATAAAAGCGGAGTATTCTTTGTGGTGGAAGCAATTGATAGCACTTTAACTTCTAATTTTCTTAAATTAACAAATGAAGATGGAAATGTTCTAAAAGCAATATTTGGGAATTCCAATAATAGCATTAAATTTTCTATAAAAGCAAAATATTCAAAAATTACTGTAAATGATTAAAATTCTTTTTCTATAAATAGATAATCAGATTCAATCATCCCTAATTTTTTGTAAACCTTGAGAGCTTTTTCATTGTGCTTGTCAACATAAAGTCTTAATCCACAGCAAAAGTTCTTTTTTGCAATTTTTTCTACATAATTAAACAAGCTTGAGAATATACCTCTCCCCCTAAATTCAGGTAAAGTGTAAACACTCTGAGCCCAAAGAAAATTACAATTTCTCCAATCACTCCATTCTTTCGTAATCATAAGCTGGCCCACAATTCTTCCTTTGCTTTCAACCACATAGTATTCTCCTTTCTCAGGATCTTTTAAGGCATTCTCCACACCTTTTCTGACAGTATTATAATCAAGTCTTTTACCCTCGGTTTCCTCTGCCATTTTAATATTATTATCAACTATGATTTCAAGGTCTTCAATCTTTCCTTTTCTAATCTTAAAATCAATATTCATTATAAGGTTTACCGGTTATAGGGGATTTCTTATCAGAGCCTGAAAAGACATCCACTATCCCAAGATCCTCTTCATAATAAGCCCTTGTCTCGGGAGGTTCTTCTTTTTTAACTTTCCAGGTTTTGTCAGAGTTTGTTATAGGATCAAATGGAATAGTCCTGAGGTATTTATTTTCGACTAACTCTTCTAAAGATTTAGGATATCTCTTTTTATCCAATTTAAACTGCTGTATCATTTTTCTCATAATAAAAAGATTTTCCCTTAAAACACTTTCTTTTGATTTAATCACAGAATTTTTGTAATATGGAACTCCAACTGTAATAAGAATCCCAATAATAGTTAGAACAACAAGTAATTCAATTAAAGTAAATCCCTTTTTACCACTCATTATAATGGGTCCCATCTAAAGCTTTTTCCTCAGATTTTGAATAAACATCATAAACATCCTCTCCACCCCATACATTTGAATCAAAATCATCCTGATATGATCTCAATCCCCATTCGCCATCCTCACTCATTGGATCTTTAGGTATTCTTCTCAAGAATTTCAATACTTTCCCATTCTTTGTTTTAACCCCTTTAACAAGAGTTTCAAGATCAGGTGGATATCCATATGTGGCTTCATCATATTCAAAGAGCTTTTGATCCGCTGCTTTTTTATATTCATCAATTGCAGTTCTTATCATTCTTAAGGCTCTTCTTAATTCAAGCTCTTTTTCCCTTTTTATAGTGTTTTCTACCACTGGAATTGCTGATAAAGAAAGAATTGAAACTATAACAACTACAATCAGAATCTCAATATAGGTTATCCCTATATTTTCTTTCATTATCTGTGAAATTTCTTTTTGTGATGATAATCATTATCCCGTCTATTGTATCTATCACGGGGTCTATCATTTCTGTGAGGGTTATATTTATATCCCTCCACCTGAGGAGGTAGAGTTCCATCAACTACTTTTCTGCTCAATCTTACTTTACCCGTATCATCTATACCAATTATTTTAACCTTTACTATATCTCCAATCTTAAAATATTGATGAATATCTCTTACATTTGTATTGGCTATTTCTGAAATATGAACAAGGCCAAGAGTTCCGGGTAAAATCTCTACAAACATCCCATAGTTCTCTATTCGGGTTATTTTACCTTCGTAAATCTTACCCATTTCAGGAACTTCAGCAAATTCTGTTATTCTTTTAATTGCTTCTTTTTGTGATTCTTCATTCGGAGCAACCACTGTTACTTTTCCATCCTGCTCAATATTTATTTTAGCTCCAGTCTCATTTATAATTGATTTTATAATTTTACCTCCGGGGCCTATAACATCACCAATCTTATCACTCCTTATATTAAACACAGATATTCGGGGGGCCCATCTGGAAAGCTCAGGCCTTGGTTTTGGAATAACTTCTAACATTTTGTTTAAAATAAACAATCTTCCCTCTCTTGCCTGAGCAAGGGCCTCTTTCATAATTTCTCTTGAAATGCCCTTTATTTTAATATCCATCTGAAGAGCAGTTATCCCTTTTTCAGAACCAGCTACTTTAAAGTCCATATCTCCATAGTGATCTTCAAGCCCTGCTATATCAGTTAATATTGCATAACTATCTCCTTCTTTTATAAGCCCCATCGCAACTCCAGCTATCTGCATTTTCACCGGAACACCTGCATCCATTAGTGCAAGGCAGCCTCCACAAACAGTTGCCATTGAAGATGAACCATTTGATTCCAAAATTTCAGAAACAACCCTTATCGTATAGGGAAAGATTGCTTCATCGGGAATAGAAGGAATCAGAGCTCTTTCAGCAAGGTTTCCGTGTCCTATTTCTCTTCTACCTGGACCTCTTAAGGGCGAAACTTCCCCAACTGAAAAAGGCGGAAAATTATAATGAACCATAAACCTTTTGGAAACATCCTCATCTACAAGATTATCAATAATTTGCACATCTTCAAATGAACCCAAAGTCGCTGTTACAAGTGCTTGAGTTTCCCCTCTTTTGAAAATCGCACTTCCATGAGTTCTTGGCAAAATACCAACATCTATGGTAAGAGGTCTTACTTCATCAAAGCTTCTTCCATCAGGCCTTTTCTTTTTAGTGAGTATCTCCTCTCTTAAAAGTCTCTGTTTAAGCTCATGAAAAGCTTTATTATAAAGAATGTATTTTTCCTTTTCCTCTTCTTCATCTACTTCTGATAAAAGTTCATCTTTAACTGACTCCATAGCTTTTTCACTATTGAGCTTCCCTTCTACATAAAAAGCATCTATTAACTTTTGTCCTATCTTATCTTCAACCTCTTTCAAAAGCTCATTAGTTAAAGGATATGGATCTACCACCTCTATTTTTTCAGGCTTAATCTCTTCATAAAGAGCCTTTTGTGTTTTTATAAGCTCTTTTATGTGCTCATGAGCAAAATCAAGTGCATTTAATATATCCTCCTCCGGAAGCTCATACGCTATGCTCTCAACCATTACAATTGCATCTTCTGTTCCCGCAACAACCAAATTGAGTTTACTCTTCTCAAGCTCAGAAGCTTTAGGGTTTATTACGAATTCCCCGTCTATCATCCCTACTCTTACCCCTGCCACAGGATCAAAGAAAGGTATGTCAGAAAGATAAAGAGCAGTTGATGCTCCTGTAATGCCGAGAACATCAGGATCATTCTCAAGATCATAAGATAAGACATTTACCACAATCTGGGTGTCAAAGTGATAATTTTCGGGAAACAGAGGCCTCAGTGGTCTATCTATCAGACGACTAACTAAGATCTCCCTTTCCGAAGGTTTGCCTTCTCTTTTAAAAAAACCTCCCGGAAATCTTCCAGCTGCAAATGTATGTTCCCTGTAATCCACAAGCAGAGGAAGAAAATCTATATCTTCTTTTTCCTTTTTGCTTCGAGTGGCAGTCGCCAATATTACAGTTTCACCATATTCAATCCACGCAGAGCCATTGGCCTGTGTGGCAACTTTTCCGATTTCAATACTTAAACTCCCCCCCCCTATTTCAAGGGTGTACTTTTTACTCATTTATACCTCTTCTTACTTCCTTAACCCAAGTCTCTTAATTATTTCCTGATATTTATCAAAATCTTTCCTTTTTAAATAACTCAATAATCTCTTTCTCCTATTAATAAGAGCCATAAATCCCCTTTTTGAGTGAACATCTTTTTTGTGAACTTTAAAATGATCTGTTAAATTTTTAATTCTCTCAGTTAGGATTGCAACCTGTACCTCTGCTGAACCTGTATCCTTTTCATTAATTCTAAATTCATCAATCAATTTGTTTTTCACCTCTTTTGTAATACTCAATTTTTCCTCCTGAAATTTTTGTAAGCTATGATATCATATCATTCAACAAATAACAAGTCAAAACCCTTTAAAATTATAATTCATCCTTATATGAAACCCTGTTTCTTCCTTTCTTCTTTGACTCATAAAGAGCCTCATCAGCAGCTTTTATTAAAGAGAAAAAAAGATCTTTTTTAGGAATAATCGATATTGCACCTACGCTCACAGTAAGATATTCAGAGACAGTTGATTTTTCATGGGGTATTTTAAGATTTTCCACAGCTCTTCTAATCTTTTCGCCAACCATTTTCACACCTTCGGGATCTGTCTCGGGAAGTAGCACTATAAACTCCTCTCCGCCATACCTTGCAACAAAGTCAGCAGGTCTTTTCGCCATTGATTTAATTGCCTGAGCCACTTTTCTTAAAGCTTTATCCCCTGCCTGATGACCATACGTATCATTGTATTGCTTGAAAAAATCAACATCCACCATTAAAATACCGAGATACATCCCATTTCTTTCGGCTCGTTTCCATTCATGATTAAAAACTTCATTGAACTTCCTTTTATTATAAACTCCTGTTAAACCATCATGAGTTGCAAGTTCTTCAAGCTTCTTCTTTTGTCTCTCTATTTCAGCCGTTCTCTCCCGTATAATCTTCTCTAGTCTCTCTTTTGCTTTTAAATGTCTCTTATTACTGAATAACAAAATAAGATATATAAAAAAACCTGCCAAAACAAAGTAAAAAACATATGCATACCATGTCATATACAAAGGAGGTAAAACTTTAAACTTAAATTTCGCTTCTTTCGATATAACACCAAAAATATTTTTTGCTCTTACCTTAAAGACATAATTCCCCGGCGGAAGATTTGTATATTCCTTCTTTGTAAAACTTACCCAATTACTCCACTTTTTCTCATAACCTTCAAGCTTATAGCTATACCTGTTATATTTACTATGTTCATAAAAAGTGGATGAAAATTCAAAGTAGAGAGAATTTTCACTATAATTAAGAGTGGGGATAATAAATGAGGGTTGTTTTAAGGAGGCTACTTTATATCCGTTTTTCACTTCATAGTAGTTTCCGAAAAAGCACTCTTTCTTGTTGTTAATAACAACTTTTCGAATAAGGGCATTATAATGCTTGTTATAGTCTTTGTTATAAGTTGTATCAAATTCATATAGACCCTTTGAAGTTCCAATCCACTCGACCTCTTTGTCTTTCAAAAAACTCGTAACATAGCCGCTAATTTTGGCAAACGGTTTATCTATAAGTTTCAATTTGCCATCTTCTTCTTCTTTTAAAACTTCAAATTTATTAATCATTCCCACAATAATATTTTTTTCATCATCACCCCTTAATAACGAAATATTACTACTATCAGGAATTAGCTTATCAAATTTTTTTATTTTTATGATTTTCGGTGGAGAAGGAATTGTATTAGGTCCTTTGTTCTCAGGAAGTATTGCTTTATAAAAATATTTTGAACTTAGTATTATAATTTCTCCGTTTACAAAATAAGCAAAAGCAGAATACGACTCCGGAAGCCCCATCACAGGTTTTATTTTGTATATTTTATAATCAAAAATATTGTTCTTGTTAAATCTTATATAAAACAAACCATTATTTTGCGTGGAGACCCAAATATCTCCGTTTCTATCATTTTCAATCCTTCTTACGATTCCTTTTATCTCTTTTATTTTGAATTCCGATATTCTTATTTTATCTCCTGATTTCTTTTGTAAAAAAATAATTGATAGCCCGCCTCTTTTGCCTACAAATATTTTATCGGGAAACTTTTCTGATTTTTTAAGAACATAAACAAATTTAGTCTCCTTTAATCTTTCTAATTCATTATTTTTGTTTAAATAATATATCCCTTCGTAACCGCCAACAAGCAAAATATTATTATAATTAAGAAGGGTGAAAAAACTGTATTTTTTACCTTTAACACTTTTAAAACCTTTCCCCGAAAACATATCATAATTTTTACATTCCGGCAGATAATGTAATCCATCCATGGAAGATACAAAAATTTTATCTTTATACTTAATAATATCAAGGACAAGGTTTTTCAAACCCTTTTTGGATCTGAAAAAAGTTATCGGACTACCGGTCTCTATAAAAGAGATTCCATTGTTCAATGTTACCCAGATATTATTACTTTTGTCAACAAATATGTCAAAAACAATATTATTCTGAAGTCCGCTTGATTCATCAATAAAATTAATAATTTTTCCCTTTTTGTTCATAATAATCAATCCCCCTTCAAAGGGAGCAATAGCATAGAGATTATTGGTTAGTCTTTTACCTGTGTAAATTCCGTGCTTTTTTATATAAGCATCTATATCAGTGTAAAACCTATGTAAAATCCTTTTTGTCTTTATCACAGGGAAAGAGATTTTTTTTATCTTTTTTACATAGGAGATATCATAAATGAAAGAACCTATTCTATCACTTAATATAAGTACTCTGCCACTATCATAAGGTAATATCAAAACTCTGCCAGCTTTTTTGCGATTAAATATTTCGGTCTGTGGAAGAGATAAGATTTTATTAGCAAAGATTACTTTTAAGCCGCTGTCATCCTGAGCAAAAATCATGTCATTTATAACCGTTCCTTTTGAGCGCAAACTGACAGGTATTATCTCAATTTTATTATTATAATATCTGAATATTTTATTCTCCTCTATAAAATATACCCCACTTGAAAGAGTATGTATCTCAAAAATATTATTAATATTCCTATTGGAATTTTTCAATAATGGCACTAAAGATTTATATATTGTTTTACCACTTTCCGTAAAAGACAGATAACCGAAATCTCCTATCGCTCCAACATATATTATGCCATTGGAATCAATTTCCAGATCTCTTATTGTCTTATTATCCCTTATTTTTATTATATCCCATTTTATCCCATCAAATTCGATTATTCCATCACTGCTTCCAAAATACATAATTCCCCTTTTATCCTGAATAACAGCCCATACTTGCGGAAAACCTCTATACTCTTCGGGGGTGTAATTTCTAATAAAATAAGAACCTCTCTGGCACTCCTCAGAAAATCCTAAAGGAATAAAAATAATAATTATTAATAAAATAAAAAGGAAAATTTTTGCTTTTTTTATTATCTTCATATATTGTCCAAAAGACTTTACATATTATATCTAACAATAATAAAAAATGTCAAGTGCAAAGCCAGTGCCCCCCACTATTAACCATTAGATTTTTTTTTAACTAACAAGCGATACAAAGATGGAATGACAAGGGGAGTTGCAATCGTAGAGGTAAAAAGCCCAAAAATAACTGCGATCGCAAGAGGAGAAAGAGATTCACTTCCTATTGATTTACTTATTGCAAGAGGAAGCATTCCTAAGATAGTTGTAAATGCAGTCATCATAATAGGCCTAATTCTAAGTTTTGAACCTTCTACAATAGCATCTTTAAAGTTCATTCCTCCTTCTAACTTTTGATTTATAAAATCTATAAGCAATATTCCATTATTAACAACTATTCCAGCAAGAACAATCCCTCCCAAAAAGGAGTTCATGCTTAACGGAGTTTCAGTAAGAAAAAGCCCCCAGAAAATTCCTATCATCGCAAGCGGAATTGTAAAAGATATTATAAAAGGTTGCAAAAATGAGTTAAACTGACTTGCCATAACAACATAAACCAAAAAGATTGCAATCATAAGAGCTATACCGAGAGTTTTGAATGAATTCACTATTGCCTTTGTAGCTCCTCTTTGAGCAATTTTGTATCCTGCCGGTACATCTTTTTTTGAAATTATCTTATCTATTCTCTTTTTTAATTCCCTTTGATTACCACCGATGAGATCTCCCTTTATTTCCACAAATCTCTGAAAATTAAATCTTTTTATCTGAAGAGAAGTTTCTTTAAGCTGATATGAAGAAAAAAGCTTCAAAGGAAGAGACAAGTTTGGCAGTGGAGAGACATATAATTTTGAAGGAGATGGTTTTAAAGAATCAGTTACCACACTCAAATCATAGGTTTCGTCTCCAATATTTACTTTTCCTACTTTGAGTTCATCATACTCAGCTTTAAGATCCTGTGCTAAAAAGAGAGGAGAATAATTATAAAAAGCAAGTTTTTCCCTATTAGGTATAAAAGACAATTCCTGCTTTCCAGGTTTTATTGAAATATCAAGATTTTGAACACCTTTTATTTTTTCAAATTCAGCCACAAGACTTTCGGCAATCTCTCGCAATTTTTTCAAATTATCACCATACACATTAACATCAACCGCAGGTCTTACCATCCCTTCGGTAGGTTCAATCTGTTTTACCTTATAATTGATAAGTCCAGGAATACTCATCTTTTTTAATAAAGCAGTGGTTTTATTAACATACTCCGATATATGCGGTCTCTTTGAATTATCCTTTAATCTTACAAAAATAAAAGCTTGATTTGAGACCTTTTCTCCGAAAAGACTACCTTTACCTATTGTAGTACTCACATTATCTATAAATTGGAATTTAGATTTTATTGCTTTTTCCACATCAGAGGCAAGGGATTCCGTTGTCTCAACAGAAGTTCCAACAGGAAAATAAAGCTCAACCTTATACTCTCCCTGATCAACCTTAGGAAGCATAATAAAATCTATCTTTTTTAGGGGAATCAGAGAGAGTACAAAAATAATAAAAAACATAAAAAGAGTAAAAACAGCTCTTCTCTTTTTTTCTATCAGATAATTAAGAAATTTAGCGTAAACTTTTTCTACTTCAGAGAACCCTCTTTTGAAAAGTTCAAAAAACACCCTCCTCTCTCGCTTGCCCATAAAATGATAACTTAAAGTGGGAATTAGTGAGAGGGAAACTATCCCGGAAAATACCAGGGAAAAGACAACTGTCAAAGCTAACTCTCCCAAAAGAACTGATGCAAGTCCCTTTAAAAATGCAAGAGGAAGGAAAACAACTATTGAGGTTAAAATAGAAGCAATTACCGCCGAGGTTACCTCTTTTGAAGCTTTTGCAAAAAGTCCGAAATCTTTTTTCTCCGAAAGCTCAAGATTTCTTGAGATATTCTCAATCACAACAATTGAGGCATCAACAACCATCCCCACAGCCAAAGCAAGACCACCGAGAGAAATCGTATTTATGCTAAGATGAAAAATTTTCATAAGAATAAATGAGGAAATAATTGCCGATGGAATTGACACAGCGATTATTAGTGTGCTTCTTAAATCCCCCAAGAATATAAATATAATAAAAGCAGCCAAAAGACCACCATAAAGAGCATTGTTTAAAACCGTATTCATTGATTTATTAATAAAGTTAGACTCATCCTTTATAACCTTAAAATTTATAAATGGATATCTTCTCTTCAAGTCTTTCACAACCTCTTTTGCATCCCTGCAAAGGTTAACAGAATTACCTTTACTCTTTTTTCTTAAAGAAAGAACAATGCTTCTTTTCCCATTAACCCTGTAAATGGAATCAGCACTTCTTATTTTAAAATTAACAGAGGCAACATCTTTTACTCTAACAGCTCTTGTTCCCGCAAACATAATAACCTTTTCCGCAATATCTTCGGGAGAGCTAAATTTTGCATTTAATCTTAAAAGAAACTCCTTATTCCCTGTTTTGTAAAATCCGAGAGGATAATCAATATTATCACCATTTAAAAGCCTGACAAATCTTGAAACACTGAGTCCGTATTTTTCCATCTTTTTCTTATTAACTCTAATTGAAACATACTTTTCCCTTCCGCCTAAAAGCTCAACATAACCAACATCTTTTAATTTTTGAAAGTAGATAAGAAGCTTATCCTTAATGAATTTTTTAAGCTCCACATCATTCATTTTCTCAGAAGAAAAAGCAATTTCCATAGGAGGAGGAATAAGGCTCTGAACCTCGTAAATATTCGGTGTTCCCACTTCTCTCGGAAGTTGAGACATAATAAAGTTTATATTCTCCCTTATACTCTCCTTACTCTCCTTTAAATCAGCTTCCCATTTTAATCTGATTAGAATAAGAGAAAAACCTTCGGAACTCGTGGACTCTATTTCATCTATTCCCTTTGAAGAAGATATTGCCTTTTCAATAACCTTTGTAACATCTTGCTCAACCTGAAGTGGAGTAGCCGAGCGATAAGGAGTCATTACTATTAAAACAGGGGCTGAAAAATCAGGGTAATAGCTCACATTCATTTGGGAGCTAAAATAAAACCCCAGAAATACAAGTGTTAAAAAGATTAAGTATGTAGCAACATACCTTTTTATTGATAAAGTTGATAAGTTCATCTTGCCTCCTTACTTAGAAAACTACTTCTTCACCATCTCTCAATTTTTCAGCCCCGAAAGTCACAAGCAAATCTCCTTCTGAAACTCCATCTTTTATCTCAAAGTATTTTCCGTAAAGTTCACCCACCTTTACAAATTTTTTAAAAGCTCTTCCATCCTCTATCTTCCAGACAAAATAACCTTTATCAGAAGAAAAGACCGCATCAGCTGGAGCAAGGACAAGTTCCCTTTTCCCAAGCTCTATTACAGCCTCTCCGAGAACGGAAGGCACTATCTTATACTCCGGGTTTTTCACCTTTATTTTGAGAATAGGAAGCTTTGTCTTCGGATCACCTGCATTATCTTTTGTATAAACCACACCTGAATAAGGTTTCTCAAGTCCATTAATATTTACACTGACTTTAGTCCCTATCTTAACTCTGTAAAAAACATATTCGGGAATATTCACATTAAGAATAATAGGATTATAAGAAGAAATAACTAAAATAGGGCTTTGAGAATTTACCCTTGTGCCTTCGTAAGCATTTATTCTTGAAACAACACCTGAAATAGGAGCAGTGATTTTATTGGGTTTGAACTTATATCCGGGATCATCCCTTTTTACCAAAGCTATTACATCTCCCTTTTTAACCCTTGAATCATTCTTAACAAACAATTTTATAAGAACACCTCTTATCTTTGGAAATACATTAATGCTTTTTTCAACCGAAAAATTTCCCTGAAACCTGTATGTCTCGGAGATTTCCTTTTTAACAACCTTTCCTGTTTCAACTTTCATCTTTGAAAAAAGACTGAAATTTAAAATAAGAAAAAACAATATAAAATAAAAGATATTTTTCTTCATTTTGCCCTCCAAAATTCAAAGCCAATAATATTAAAAATTTTAAGCTTTTCCTGTAAAATCTGATTTTTTATTTTTAAAACAGAAAGCTTTGCAAACTTTAAGTTTGAGTTTGCATTTAAAACATCTATGTTTGAGACAGCACCTTCCCTGTAAGCTTTTAAAACAGTACTGTAAGCTTCCTCTGCAAGTTTTAATTTTTCCTTTTCTTTTTTCAAACTCTTTTTTAATGATTCAATATTAACAATGGTTTTTTCCAACTCTGCCTTAATACTTTTTGTTATTGATTCTATCTTAAATTCAATCTCTTTTTTTTGAACCCGTAGGATTTTTCTTTCATACCTTGAGTTAAAACCATCAAAAACTTTGAAACTTAGGAGCAAATTAATATTCCAATTGCTTCTTATCTCATCAACATCGGGAAGCATTCCATTTCTGAACTGATAATTTGCCTGCAATGCCAATTGAGGCATAAGAGAGCTTTTTGCAATTTTAATATTCAAATCAATCAAAGATTTCTGAAGCATGAGGCTTTTAAGCTCTTCTCTGCTATCAAGTGAGATTTTTAGCAATTCTGTAATGTCAAAATTAATTTTCGGAAGCTCCAAAGAGCCTTCAAAATTAACTCCCTTATCAATACCTAAAATTTGCTTTAAGGAAACTTTTAAATTTTCCAATCCTTTTTCAAAATCTATAAGCTGAGCCTCCACCTTTGAAATCTGAACTTTAGTGGAAAGAACATCATAGGAAGAAACAAGACCTGCATCATATCTTTTTTTGACAATTTTTAGATGGGCTCTTAAAGTTTCCAAATTTTCCTCAAAAATCAGTTTACTCTCTTTTAAAATATCATAAGTATAAAAGAGTGTAGCTATGGTATAGGCAAGTCTTTTTTTCATTGAAATATAACTATTCTCTTTTAACTCCTTTCCCTTCTCGGAAATACTTTTGATATTTTTTCTTCTATTCCAATCAAAAAGAAGATACTGAGATGTTAATCTGAAATCATAATTATTTGGAGTACCAAATTTAAAGCTTCCCATTCCCGGTATCTCAAACTCAGGAATAACACCTATTCTCGTATAGCGGCCATTAATATCCAAAGTGGGAAGAAAAAGAGAATTACTCTTTTTTATATTGAGCTCAGCCGCTCTAACAGCCTCCTTCATACCTTTAAGATCAGGATTTTTCTCAAAAGCTATATTCAAAGCCTCTTTGTAAGTTAAAGAAAAAGATAATACAACAAAAAAATTAAAAATAAAAAAATAAGCTAAAATTTTTCTCTTCATTTCCCCTCCAATTTTTTTATTACCTTTTTTGCAAGATTAAAAAGCTCATCGGAACATCTGTAAAATTTCTCTTTCTCATCATCAGACAAAAATTTCTCACAAAAAGACTCAAAAGCTTTATCAAGCTCTTTTTCCATTTTAAAAAGCTCCTCCCTACCCTTTTCCGTTAACTTCACAATTGTCCTTCTTCTGTCATTAGGATCCCTCTCTGAAATGAGCAATCCCTTCTCAAACATTCTCCAAACCATCTCAGAGCTGGTATTCTGTGCCTGCCCGAGCCTTTTTGAAATTGTTTTAACATCAAGAGCTTTTGCTTCTTTTAGCAATCTTAAAAGATGATACTGCCTTATACTGTGAACCTTTTCCGAATTAACCTCTCCTACCTTAATCGGAAAATGAAACAAAAAAGTTATATGAGAAATCTTTTCTCCGATACCCATTCTTTCCTCCAAAATATCGTATGTAGATTATATCGTATTACGATATTTTTGTCAAAAGGAATTTTTTCCCAAAACTTCAAGTAATAAATAAGAAATAATAGATAATAAAACCCCGAACTTAAAGATACAAACTTTAAAGCTTTTTAAATTTTCCGGAAGAGTGGAAATAATAATTAAAAAGAGCGCTTTTTTAAATAGTAAATCTTTTAAAAAATACAATATACAAAGAGCAGATTACCAAAATTTAGCTCGGGAGCTGTCTGTTTTTTTTTATTTATCCCATAGTCATATAATATAACCTGCATTTTCACTATGGGGTAAAAAAGTATAAATATGTCACTTTTGCCTTGAAAAATTTAAGAGATTGAAGAACAAAGTAGTAGAAAGTCGAAAGTAGAAAGTTGAAAGCCGTAGCGTGAGCGTAGATCTGCCGTGGCGAATAGAAAGTTGAAAGTCAAGAAAAAACAAAACATAAAATATGACAAAAGTCACTGCTTTTTTATGAAACATCAAGATAGTATCAATCACCAAAAACAGGATGGAAGGAGCAATAAACAAGTATTTGGGAGATAAATGGGTAAAGAAATTAACACAAAGAATCATCTAACAGTAATGTTGTACGGTCAAATAACGGGGAAAGATTAACATATCATTTAATTTTCATCTAAAATTTTTCGAACTGTAGAGGCTAATACTTCAACAGAATAAGGTTTATTAATAAAATTTACATTTTCTTCTAATATCCCATTGTGTACAATATGATTTTCCGTATAACCTGAAACATAAAGTACTTTTACATCAGGATAAAATTTTCTTACTTTTTTAATAAAATCCTTACCATTTAATTCCGGCATAACAATGTCTGTTATTATCAAATCAAATTTTAGAGATTCTTTTTTAATAAGCTCTAAAGCTATACGACCATTGGCAGCCATAATCACATTATATCCAAAATAGGTTAAAGCTTCACTGGCAAAACGGCGTACATCTTCTTCGTCCTCAACAATTAAAATCGTTTCATTACCGCGTAAAATAGTGTCCTCAACTTTGGCTTTTTTTAAAGTGCCTTTTTCTTCCGTCACTGGCCAATAGATTTTAAACATAGTTCCTTCTCCTGGTTCAGAGTATACATAAATGAAACCATTGTTCTGTTTTACAATCCCATAGACCATAGATAAACCCAGCCCAGTACCTTTCTCTTTCCCTTTTGTTGTAAAAAATGGTTCGAATATCTTACTTTTGGTCTCTTCATCCATACCGATACCATTATCTGAAACAGCAAAGAATATATATTGCCCCTCTTTGCTTCCTGGGTGTTTTAAAACATACTCTTTATCTATAGTAGTTTGGCCTGTTTCTATGGTGATTTTTTTCTGAAAATCCTTTTTTTTAACGGCACGAAGAGCATCTCTTGCATTAACAACAAGATTGATAAAAATTTGCTCAAGTTGAGATTTATCTGCTTTAATATTAGGAAGACTTTTTGCTAATATAGTTTCGATATTTATATCTTCGTCAATAAGTCGTCGCAACATTTTATCCATTGATGAAATAACCTTGTTAATATTCAATATTTCAGGTTTATAAATTTGTTTACGGCTAAAGGCTAATAGTTGACTTGTTAAATTTTTAGCTCGTTTGCCTGCTTCTAAAATATACATAATATTTTTATATAGAGGATTATCAGCTTTCATGCTTCGTAAAGCCATCTCAGCATAGCCGTTTATTACAGTCAACAAATTATTAAAATCATGAGCTATACCACCAGCAAGATTTCCTACAGCTTCCATTTTCTGAGCTTGCAATAATTGCGCTTCCAGCTTTTTTTTCTCGGTTATATCGCGTAAAATGCCTCTGTATCCGATAATGTTTTTGTTAGTATCATAAATAGCTGTGCTATTTTCGAGAACAATTAACTCTGAACCATCTTTTTTCTTTAAGTGTAATTCATAATCTTTAACAAAACCGTTTTTCTGAATAAACTCTTGATATTTCAGCCATTCCTCAGGATTTTTATATAACTCTTTGCTAATATCAACATTCTTTATTTCCTCTAAAGATGAATAACCAAATAGTTTTAAACCTGCCGGATTCATATCAAGAATCCTCCCATCTGTAGAGCTTACAAATATGACATCCTGTGATTCTTCAAAAATAAGTCGGTATTTTTCTTCACTTTGTTTTAGTGATTCTTCTGCTTTTTTAATTTCTGTAATATCACGGGTAATGGAAAGAATGTGAGGCTTGTCATTTATGGTAATAATAGCAGCAGACATTAATCCTATTTTTATTGAACCATCCTTGCAACGAAACTGAGATTCCAGATTTTGAACAAATCCTTTTTTCTTCAAGGCTGTAACTAATTTTTTGTGATCTTTATGTTTTACCCAAATATTAATTTCGAGTGAAGATTTTCCAATTACATCTTTGCGTGTGTAGCCTGTAACATTGGTAAAGCCTTCGTTAATATCCACATAAACACCATCCATTGTGTTGATGTTTAATGCATCGGGACTGCTTTTAAATGCCAGACGAAACTTTTCTTCGCTTAAGCGCAATGCTTCTGAAATTTTTTTACGCTCTGTAATATCAGTATGAGTTCCAACAAATCGCAAAGGAACTCCATTCTCGTCTCTTTCAACAATTACACCTCTTCCCAAAATCCACATCCATTCACCATTCTTCTTTTTAAAAGGGAATTCTACTATAAATCTATCTATCTCACCATTAAGATGCTTTTGTGCTTGGTTCATCACCATATCAAGATATTCCGGATGGATTCTTTTTTGAAATTCTTCCAGAGTATGCGGAAATTCATTTACTGAATATCCGGCCATTTTATAGTAACGAGGATCATAGTAAACTTCATTTGTTTTTAAATTCCAGTCCCACATTCCATCGTTTGATGCAAGCATAATTTTAGACAGCCGATCTTCGCTCTCTTTTAAAGCTTCGTATTCTTTTCTAAGCTCAGTAATATCCTGAGTTATAAAAAAAGCTATTTTAGAAGATTTGGGAGAGGCTTTGCCTTCAAACCACATAGTTTCACCTTTTATTATCAGAGGATATTCAATAGTAATAGTTCTATTCTCATCAAGGCATTTTCTAATGACTTCAAGAAATTTATCCGCTTCAGCTTTTGGAAATATATCGTGTAATGTTTTACCTATAACACCTTCAGGCAATTTATACATAAGTTCGGATGATGTGGGAGCAACACACAAAATCTTTCCATCATAATCCGTTTCAAAAATATTTAATTGATTATTTTTTTTATCCACTGTTTTTTTTCCTAATCTCCTCTTTTTTTATCACCTTTTCCCATTATACTATTTATGAAGGCTCTTACTATTAAAGCTTAGGATTGTCAATTTCACCTTTCATTATTATTTTTAACACTTTGAAAAAACTTTGTCAAATGAGTTGCTCGATTTACTTAATTATTTCCTAATAAACACCAATACCTGTGTATAGTCATTTTTGTAATCTTTTTGTCTTTTCCTAAAATAGTTCCACAGTTTTTAGGATAAAATTTAGCATTTCACCCCTTTATTTAAAAAGTCTTGCAGGAGGTTTTATTTTTATAATTTTGTCAA
>Ga0190334_1000133_pt1 | contig 37526 bp, 31 predicted proteins | sample 48720478_MG_FD_161270 | JGI IMG/M metagenome (GOLD analysis project Ga0190334, IMG submission 161270) | Hydrothermal vent sediment bacterial communities from Southern Trench, Guaymas Basin, Mexico - 4872-04-7-8_MG | ecosystem: Environmental > Aquatic > Marine > Hydrothermal vents > Sediment ... | reverse complement strand
CTATATCATCGGAGGAGGGAAAGCTAGTGGAGAAATGGCAGCAGTTATAGATTCTCTTCTTTTTAAGGCAGGTTATACAAACTATAAAGGTGTAATTAATGTTCCAAATAATTTAGATACAAGGATCTATAAATTTAAGGGTGAAATAGAACTAAATAAAGCCTCTCATCCCATACCAGATGAAGCTGGATTATTGGGTACAAAAAAGATGTTAAAACTTATTGAAAAATCTAAAAAAAACGACTTGATATTTTGTTTAATTTCTGGCGGAGGTTCTGCTTTATTACCATTACCAAAAATAGGGCTCACGTTAAAAGAAATACAAGAAATGAATTCTTTATTGCTAGCATCAGGAGCTTCTATTCATGAAATCAATGCAATAAGAAAACATCTTTCAGAAATTAAAGGTGGAAACCTTGCTAAAAAAGTTCATAAAGCCAGTGGGGCACATTTAATAACTTTAATCATCTCTGATGTTGTTGGGAATGATTTAGATTCAATAGCTTCTGGTCCAACAGTACCAGATCGCACAACTTTTAATGATGTACAGAAAATATTAGAAAAATATGGATTGAATGAAAAAATACCTGTCGGAATTAAGAATATTATTCAAGATGGTTTATCTCATCCTGATAAAGAAACACCCAAGCAAAATCATCCCTGTTTTCAAAAAGTTCATAATTATTTAATTGGTAGCGTGGAAGATGCTGCAAGAGAAATCAAGAAGTTTTTAGTTAATAATAATTTTGTCGTAGATCATTTTTCAGATAATATAACCGGAGAAGCTCGAGAATTTGGTGCTAAATTAGTAGAATTTATTTCAGATAAAATTAATGATATTAGCACGAGTAAAAACGGTCAGGATAAATTGTTTGCTCTAATAGGTACTGGGGAATTGACTGTTACGATTAGAGGAAATGGGGTTGGTGGAAGAAACCAAGAAATGTTATTAAGTTTTTTAATAACACTAAGTTCGAAAGTTCCAAAGTATGATTTCTTCGTTTTAGGAGCAAATCTAGATGGAATTGAGGGAAATAGTGATGCAATGGGCGCTCTTGTTGATAATAAAGTATTAAGTGAAATTATGAAAAAGAATATTGATTTAATGAAATATCTCGATGACAATGATTCCAATACGTTTTTTAAGAAAATAAAAACTGAAATCATAACAGGTCCAACAGGATGCAATGTAAATGATATTCTCCTCATATTAATCAAGCTATAACCTCAAAATGAATGTAAAATGGTAAATTTTTATTATAATGCATTAAACACGTTAAATTTGAAGATTAATTAAACAAATTTTTAAAAAAATGGATAATAAAAAGAACTTGGTCAAAAATAAGGGTATTTTGAATAATTTCATCATAACTTGTCCGGTTTGTGGGTATAGGTTTCCAAAATTCACTCCTAAAAATAATAGAAATAAATTGATATGTCCCATATGTGGTTATAAATTTATTAGACCCCATTTTCACCATAGGCATTCGACAAAATTTTAACAATGGTTGCATTAAAAAGTTGTGACGACTAAATTTCAAAATTTTAGGTAAAATAATCTACTATATAAAATCAAACATTTATAGACTATCTAAAAAACATTTTTAATATTAAATAGTTTATAATTAATTTATTGATTTTATTTTTTTTAAAAAAATAGAGAAATGAAATCTTTAATTTAAATTTAAAATTTTTTGGTCGATAACGATGGCCCGTAAAAAAGATAAGAAAAAGAGAGAAGTTTCAAGAATGGGATGGGGTGCCGAGGAAGTTGAAGAAGCTAAAATTGCTGAAGGGTTAAAGAGATCAGATTTAGATATAGGTAAGGTAGAAATAGTAGATCGGGACCTCACTACTCCCGTCATTGAAACTTATGATGCCGATACAGGTGAATTGGAAGGTGCTATTTTATTAAAAGATGGAAATCGAGAAGGCTTACTCGGCCTCGTGAAAATTATTGAAGATGTGAATGTAGAATTAGATCACGATTCTAATATTGAATCATTGAATTTTAAAGGTAAGCTTAATGTAGAAAATCCCAGTAAGAAAGATAGGTTATGGGATATAGATATTGAACTTAAAAACATAGAAAAAACTAATTTAAAATCTGAAATCATTAAGATTAGAGAATTAGGTACTAGAGATGATAATAATGTTGAAAGCCAAGAATTTGCTATTAAAGAAGAAGTACCAAATCTTCTATTAGTTAAAGAATATGTTAATACCTTACCAGATGCTGGAAGCGTTTTAAATGAGAGAGATATAGAAGCAGATATTTTAAAACTGAAAGAAAAGAAGAGTAAAGCAGGTACAAAAGTTAAAAAAGTTGCTCCTTCTAATCCAGTAGAAGAGGAGGAAGATGAGGAAGAGGAAGAAGAAGAGACTGATGGCGGTACTAGTGCTGAGGATTATTCCCCTGAATCTTTTGGTATTTCTATTGATAAAGAAAATACTGTCTGGTTTGCAATTGGTTTATATAGTTTGTTTGATAAGCCAATAACGAATGTTAAAGTGGAAAAGGTCATTCCAGATGATTTTTCAGATACAACCATACGTGATACAAATATTGGTTCAGCAAATCTTCAAGGTAAAAAAGTAGTTTGGGAAATCGAAGAATTGCAACCAAATAGATTGGCTCTTCTTAGGTTCACTAGCACGATCATGGTAAGCGACATCACGGCAAGAAGGACAGGTAAGATAGAGATAACTTTTCAAGGCACCTCTTCTTTTGCAGGTGGATTAGATATCGAAAAATATGATGCTTATACGAGGAATCGCTTCTATGTTGATGCTTTAGAAAGAGATGAAGAACCTGGTGTTTGGGATTGCAAGTTAGTATTCGAAAACCCATCTGAATTCATAATTCAGCTTTTTAATGCGGATGTTTATGCACCTGAAGATGAGACGAAGAAATTTGTAGATATTGATCCTGGTGAAGTGCCATTACTTCCTGCTGGTGCACAATGGCACTCAAAGAAATGGAAATATGAATCGGAAGATTACCCTGCATTTAGGAAAAAACTTGAGTTTCGGGTAATGCCCGATTTTCAAACAATGGTAAATGGTTATATTGCGATTTCAGATGTAGTTTTGGAGATTGCAAGCATTACTGGCGAAATGGCATATGACACCACGCAAGTGCCAACATATAAAGAGAAGGATGTCATTGCTTCTCTTAAAATCGTCAATAATGGTTCAGCACCTCTCAATGAAATTGTAATAGTTCAACAATATTTCACGAATGAATTTCAACCTCCTAAAGCGGATGAAATCAAGTTCTTATGGGATGATAACGAGCTTGAATTAGGAGCAGACGCCGTGTCCTTTGATGGTAGCGTTTTTAAGATATCGTTAAAGAATCTTAAAGATGCTGAAACTGGAATGTTTGAGCCAGATTCTATATTAAAATTTGAATATCCGATCCATTGTGTAAATCCAGTACAAGATGCAAAATTTGAATCTGAAATAATTTATTATGCAAATACTTACCCTGTATCACAAGAATTAGAATTTAGACCAGAAGTTCCTGTAATTGAAGCCATCCATCTTAGAAGGAAATTCAGAATTGGAAAAGAAGTTCTACCAATCGGAAAACTTGGAAATTATCAAATAATTCTTACTGTAGAGAACATTGGAAATGCACCATTGCAAAATCTTGTGTTAATGGATAAAGTACCAGATTCTTTTGAGTATGGTTCTTATTCCATGAAACCAGAAATAACTGATGAAGTGGGCTCCGATACTCTTAAATGGACAATTGAGGAACTTAAGCCAGGAGAACTTCTGGAAATAACTTATGAAATTAGTGGTACGGGAGAATATAGTCCAAGTGAAGCCCAATTAGGATTGTGAAAATATTTTTTTATTTTTTTTTATTATTTGTATGAATATATAAGTAAGGAAATTATTAATCAAATAAATTCAAATTTAATAATATAATATTACTATTTTAAATTAGTTTCATGTAATAAATACTCAAACTTTTTTAGAGTTAAAAATAATGACGTCTCTAAAGAAAAGATACAACCTAAATTGGATGTTTGAAGCACCAGAAGCGATATTAACTTGTTCAATTTTGAGGTGTGAGGGCAAAAAATACTTAGTCTTTGGAGGACATGATAGAACCCTCTATTTAATGGATGAGGATATGCAAATTTTAGATAGCATCAAGTTTGATGGATGGGTCAGATGTACCTATCCAATCGACCTAACAGGCGATGGATGCGAAGAGATTCTAATAGGAGCCGGAGATGGTAATTTTCTCGCAGTAAAGTTTGTAAAAGGAATAAATAAGTTAGCCACAATAATGAATTATAAATCATCTGGAAAAGTACTTTGCGTTACTGCTGGAGATTTTACAAGAGATGGGAATATAGAATTAATTGAGGGAGGAGAGGATAAAACACTAAAAATTTTTGAAGGAATTGAGGTTAAAGAACCTAAATTTATTTTATATTATGATTCTTGGTGTACTTCATGCGTATTAGGTTATTTAAAACTTTCAAATTTTAAAAATCCGATACATGCTTTAGTAGTGGGCACTAAAAATGGGCTCTTGCAATTAATTCAAGCAAAAGATGGGAAACCGGATATAATTTGGCAACGAGATGTTGGATCTCAAATCAATTCAATAGATATTGGAGATGTCACCAATGATGGATTTAATGAAATTGTTTTAGGTACCGATAACTCTGTAATGTACGTATTTAATGCAGATGGAGAAATTTTAAAAACGATAGAAATCGAAAATGGGCGTCCAATTTCTCTTAAAATTATAGATATTGATGGAGATAATGCTAAGGAAATAATTGTTGGATGCGCAGATGGTTCTCTACGCGTTTATCATAATAAAAATATTAACTCTAATGAAATCGAATTAAAGTGGAAAACTTCAGCTGCAAATTCAATTAAAATAATCTCTCCATTATTGGATGAGAGCGAAGGCTGCATGAATATAGTTTTTGGAGGATATGATCGAAGTTTAAGATGCATTTCTGATTGTGAATTTGGTAAAAAACCAGCTCTTAAAATAGAGGATAAAATGGGAAAAGTTAAAGAAGTTGAAGAAATTAAAGAATCAACCGAACCTGAAGAGAAACCTGAGAAAATAAAAATAGTTCCAACTAATCTCCGAGAATACATTCTCAAATATTTAGAAGATAATAATATTGTAGAAAATATGGTTAATGACTTGGAAAAAATAGGTTATACAAGAGATAGCGTTCTAGCAGAACTAGAATCAATTCGAACAGAACAATCTAAATCATTTGAAAAAGTAACTTATTCTGTATGGGAATTGAGTGAAGAACAGATTGGAGAAGGTGGGGGAATTAGAACAATTTCTGAGAAAAAAGAGAAGAAAATGAAAAGAGTTTCCGTTGAAAGCGAAACTAAATCAGCTGTTATTGATTTAATAGAAGCATTACAAAAAGATGCCACGATTGAGTCCCAATCCACGCCTCAAGTTATTGATGAGAACCTTAGATATATAATACTACACTATTTTGAAAAAAACCGTATTGTAAGAACTAAAACTAAATTAATTAATGATATTGTAATCTTAGGATATAACGAAGAATTGGTTGAATCATTAGTAGATTTAATGGTTCAAGAAGGCCTTATTCAATATTCTCCATCCGATCCTCGAGGTTGGTTCTTAGCTTATCAAGAGTGAATCTTTCTATTCAAATTGAGAAATATTTAATCTATATCAATAAACCTCTTGAATTCATTAAACTAAGAGTTCATGTTCATAATTCTATTTTATCTCCCACGCATAATTGTTTAAAATTTTCAGGAAACATGTTTCTTATTTCTCTAGTTTTTCTAGTACAATGGCAAGCACTTATGAAATCTATCCCTTCAAGATATTCTAATTTATTAAAACCATGAAATCCACCTATAATGCCCTTTACTTTACCTATTTTTAAAGCTTGTTGAATAAATTTCTCCAATCCAGGATGAGCACATCCAACAATAATAATTAATTCGTTATTTAATGTTTTTAAAAACAAGCATTGTTCAGCGATTCCATTGCTGAAGAGTTCTCCAGAAGAATAGACATTTTTTTCAATTTCTTTAAAGTCAATCATTTCATGTACACGAGCATGTTCATATTTTCTCTCATATTTAGAGGAATCCTTTCCAGGTACAAAAATCTCTATTTCTGGGTTAATATTATAGATGCTTTTTAATCCTCCTGAATGATCGAAATGATCATGGGAAATAACTATTTTTCTAATTAAGTTTAAATTTATCTCTAGCAAGGATAAATTGTGCAGTAAGATTCTCCCATTTGTTCCCGTGTCAAACAGAATGTAGTTCCTTGTAAGATGGTTATAGATCAGAGCAGAAAAACCAAAATCCTTTTTGAAACCATCTAAAGCACAATGATTGTCATAAACAATTTGAATTTTGAAAGAAAAATTTTGACTCATGATATTGAATAATTATTAAAAATCTTTTTTAAATGATATGAATTTAGAATGAGATTATTGTTAAAAGAATTTTACTTAGAAACTAAAGATATAGCATTTTTGGGACATTTAGAAACACATAATCCACAGCCAAAACATCTATCACTTTCAAAATACAGCTTATCTTCTTTAATTACTCTTGCTTTAAAATAACACCAATTAGTGCAAATTCCACAATTATTACATGAATTCAAATCCGTTAAGGATATAAAATCACTTTTTACAACTGGAGGTGCTCCCATCTCAAGAAATTTTTTCAAAACAACGCAGCAACAAGGACAGCAATTACAAATAACATAGTAAAAATTTGGATTGGGAAAAAATATGATTTGGTGAATTAATCCCCTTTCTTCACATTCCTCCAATAAAGTTATTATTTCATCTTTTGAAACTTTTCTTAAATTTTCTGACTTATAGGGAATTTCTTTAAGTGATTTGCCAAAGCTTATATGAATACAGGTCTCAATAGGGTTGTCAAAATTAGATCTTTCTAAATATTTATGTTGCGTCTCACGACAATAACACTTACTTATACCCACAACATTAGAACGAGATAGTAATGATATTATTTTTTGTGAGGGAAGAAAATAAGTTTCTGGATTAAGATTTTTACCCAATGGAATTATTTTTCCGCCCCATTTCCTTTTTAATATTTTATTTGTAAGACTAAAATATATTTGGATTTTGAATTTTCTTTCCAATATCCTTACACTTTCAAGTATTAAGAGTTCAAGCTGTCTAAAAATCGATGAAAGTACTTTTCCTAAAGCTGGCATCCTATTTAATAGACTATCGAATTTTGATGTATAATTTCTAACAGAATTTAATTTGTCTTTTAATTTTTTTATGCTTTATCATGTTTTCAGAATCTTAATGAAATTAATTGCTAAATTTAATTCTTGTATTGATTAATTAACTATTAATAAATATTTTTCACTTTAAAAAATTAAAATTTATAAAATTAAATTAATAATTTTTTACTATCATGAGCTTAACAAAAAAAGAAATTCAAGAAAAAGCTTTCACTTTAGGAAAAAAATACGAAAAAGAATGCACTGGTTGCGCTCAGACAGTTGTAGCAGCAATTTTTGAATCATTAGGAATTTGGAATGAGGATGTATTTAAAGCAGCTAGTGGCTTAGCTGATGGGTTGGGTTTAACTGGAAATGGAGCCTGTGGAGCATTAGTAGGAGGCTCAATGGTAATTGGTTATCTTTTTGGTAGAAGTCGTGAAGATTTCAAGGACATGTATAAACCAATGAAATCGTACATTCTATCTAAAAAATTACATGATAAATACATGAAAAAATATGGCACTATAAGATGTCAGGATGTTCAAATCAAATTAATGGGCCGTTCTTTTAACATGTGGAATGCAGATGAATTGAAAGAGGCATTTAAATCGGGTATGATGGAACATTGTTCGACTTTAGTTGGTGAAGTGGCAAGAATGGCTGTAAAAATTATTTTAGATGCAGGATTCCAACCCAAAATTTAAGAGGGGAAAGATAACAGTGGTAAAAAATATAGATGATAAATTTAATGCGAAATTGGAAAAATTAGAAAAAGAATTACCAAAGTTAAGAAAGGGCGTAAATTGTGCAGAATTAACGCTTACAAGCATGCTAGATATTTTAGAAGTTGATTCTCCATTATTTCATAATTTAGCAATCCCTCTTGCTGGTGGATTTGGGGGGTATAAATCTAAGAAAGGATGGATGGGTGCTTGTGGTGCAGTAACAGGAGGCTGTGCTGCGATTGGTGTCATAATGGGAGGCCCTAAGGAAAGAATTGAAAATTCTAGAATGGCAATGGCTTATCTTAAGGCTTCAAAATATGCAAAAGATTTTGAGGCGAAATTTGGTTCAGTGGTTTGTTCAGAATTATGCGGGTACGATTTTAGTACCCCAAATGGCTATATAGACTATGAAAAGTCTAATACATGGGAAAAAAAGTGTTATAAATATGTGCTATGGGCAATCGACAAGGTTCGAAAATTAACAAGAAATGAATTGAAAAAGAAATGGTCCGAATAAAAAAATGATCATGGAAAAAAAAGATTAAATTCATGCTTTTATCGATAATCAAAAGGCTTAAGTTTAAAAATTTTTATATAATCATTTTCTTATCTTAATTATTCTGAAAAAAAAATAGATTTTAATAAATAAAATTGAGTGATACCTTTTATGTCAATGGATCAAGAATCTCGTTTTTGTCCTTATTGTGGAGAAGCTCTTAAAAAACCCTATTGGCAGCATGTTCAAAAAGAACATCCAGATAAATATAAACAAAAAGAGACTTGGATCAAGTTATTTAAAGATTACCGTGCTGCTGGAATGGATGTAGATATTTCAATACAAGTTATCTCTGAGTTATTTAATGCAATACCAGAAGAAGTAAGATCTTTTCTAAAAAATTCTAAAGCATTATAATTTATAATTTTTATAATTTATCTCATTCTCTTAAAATTTAAGATAAATTAATAAAAATAAGTTAATTATTTAGTGTTTTTTAAAAAAATAATTTTAATTTACAATTTTTTTGATTTGTATATTATTTTCTTAAAATTCATCCTCATCTTCTTCTAAAAGTCCTGCTTGTTTCAATAAATCTTCAACAGAATCTCTTGCTTTCATTATTTGTTCGTTTTCAGTAAGCTTTAAATTTTCTAAAATTGAATCAGAAAATTCCATGAATTTTTTTATCGCTTCTGAAGAAAATTCTTTAATCTTGGCAGAAGTATCTTCTATGAATTCTTTACCACTTTCTCCAAAAGCATTTCCTACAAAATCCTTAAAAGCATTATTAAGTTTATCGATGAGGGTCTCTCTTTTTTCTTCTTCACTCATTTATATCTTCCCTTTAATTAATTCTATATATAACTCGTTTTATTAATGAATATGCTTTAAATAATTTTTTCAAATTTTTATATGTATGGATTATTTTTTAATAAATTAAAATCACACTAGAAATTTAGCCATTCGAGCAGCTCAATATGATTACCATCAGTGCTGTGTTTCATCATCGTTTTATCTATTGCATTAAAATTTAAAATTTTCTAAAAAAAGAGAGAAATATATAATTTTTCTTGATAAATTGAGAGAAAATATGAGAGGATGCGAATAAAAACATTTTCTATCCACAAAATATGAAAAAAGTATATAAATAAGTTAGATAAATCTAACATTAATCGTGAATAATAAATTGAAATTTCTAAAAGGTTAGTTTAATGGGTAATAAAAAGAAAAAAAAGCAAGAGAAAATGTTAGATGATTTAATGGATAGTGACTTCATGAAGGAAGCAATTAAGAAAGGAATGGAAAAAGGAGTAAAAGAAGGTTTAAAACAAGGACTAAGTGAAGGAGTAAAAGAAGGAGTTGTACCAGAGGGTCTTGTAGACGAAGTATTAGAAGATTTGAAAAAAGAAGGATATTATCTAGATGAAGACAAAAAATCCAAGAAGAAAGATAAGTAAATGGTTAGAAAAATTAAAAATTATTATCTTAACTTACAATATTGAATATCCCTCTCTCTTTTAAATTATTATGTTAAATATTGAATTAATATATCCCAAGAAGATAACAGTTCAATTGAATCAAGTATTATTCCTAAATTAATAAAATTTTATTTCTCTAAATTTTAAAATTATTAAATATTTTTTGATATAAGTGAAGGTATATGAATGAAGATCATTTCCTCGATGGATTTTTAAATCCTAAATCTGTCGCATTTTATGGAGCAAACAATAAAGGACAGTCTTTAGCATCAATTCAAATAATGAATCTTATCAAATCTAATTATGACGGCAATATTTACCCCATTCATCCTTATCTGGATCTTGTTATGGGATATAAAGTTTATAGATCGATTAAAGACGTTCCCGAAATACCAGATTTAGTTGTTATCGTTTTACCTGCCAAAATTGTCCCTCAAATCTTTAGAGAATGTGGTGAAAAGGGCATTAAAAGGATAATTCTAATTTCGGGGGGTTTTAGAGAATTAACAGATGATCGCAAGAACACGTTAACAGAAGAAATAGTTGAAATATCTAAGGCTTATGGAATTAGGTTTATTGGTCCCAATTGTTTAGGTGTTTTTAATAATTGGTATGAGAAAAAAGAAGAGGACAAAGCATTTAATATATCCATATGGGAAAATTTGCCAAAAGGATATTTTTCAATAGCATCTCAAAGTGGAACATTATCTAGTCACATTTGGTTTGACCCCGAAAACCTTGATTTAGGTCTTGGTAAGTCTATTTCTGTTGGAAATGAAGCTAACATCGATATTGTTGATTGTTTAGAATATTATAAGGACGATCCAAACACTAAATTCATTGGATTGTATCTAGAAGAGTTAAAAAGAGGTAGAAAATTCTTAGAACTAGCAAGAGAAATAACATTGAAAAAACCAATCATTGCCATATATGTAGGGGGTTCTAAAGCTGGTAATCGAGCTCTTGAGAGCCATACGGGTTCAATGGCAGGAGATTTTAGAATTTTTGAAAGTGTATTCAAAGAAACTGGGATAATTCAAACAGATCAAGTTCAAGAATTCTTAGATGTTGCTTTAATTCTATCCAAGGGCATCCTACCTAAAGGAAAAAGATTGGGAATAATCACTAATTCTGGAGGTCCTGGAGCAATTATTGCGAACAATGCTGAAAAGCAAGGTCTTGAAGTCCCAGAATTTTCAAAAGAACTACAAAAGAAATTAAAAGACATATTACCCCCAACTGCAAGTTTTAAAAATCCGATAGATTGTACATTTGATACAAATCTACCATATTTTTACATTACATTACCAGAAATGCTTATGAAATCTGGAGAAATAGACATGATCATTCAATATGGAGTTGTAGGGTTCTTTGATGTGATGATGGATTACCTAAAAGTAGAACAAATTGGTAAATATGCTGAATTTGATATCCCACCTGAAGAAGAACAAGATAAGTTAGTAAGTAAGCTTTTAAAGCCAACATTGGAGAATTCAAAAAAATATTCAGTTCCGATTTTATATGTTAATCCAATGAATTTTAATAGCCCTTGGTCAAAGAGATTGAGAAAAAATGGGGCAATTTTATTTAAATTATGGGATCGCCCAGTAAATGCTCTTGCTAAAGTATGCACTTACGTGGAATTTCTAAAAAAGAGACAATTTGAATCAAAAAATTAATTCATCCTATTTTTATTATTGTACACTTTTTGATTTACAAAAATTTAAAATTCTGAACTTTCTCTTTAAATTTAAAAACCTATTATCTGCAAATAGGGGTTTAAGGCACTATAACAAGAAATATGAATCACATTGATGAAAATTTTTTTCATAATTGTTTTCAAGATCTTCCAATAAAAACATTAATATGGAAGAAAATAATGGATGATTTTGAATTAATTTATTTTTCAAAAAAAAGAGAGCAATTTGAAAAATGTTTTGATAAATTATCAATGGGTAAAAGAGCTTCGAAAATTTTTAAGGATCATTCTGAAATATTGAATTATATGAATGATTGTTTTAAAAATAAAAAAGAATTCTCCAAGAAAGTCAAAATAACAAATTGCTTGCTTAAAGAGCAGATTTATCTTGTTCTATCGTTTAATTATTCTTCTCCAGATAAAATAATAATTCAAATGCAAGATATTACCAAAAATGAATTAGAAAAACAAGATTTATTAGAGAAAATCTCTAAATTGGAAAAATATGAACAAGAATTAGAAATAATTTTTGATAATTTACCAGCAGTTGTCTTTTATAAGGATGTAGAAGGAAGGCATTCTTTAGTCAATGCTTATCTCGCTAACGCTTTAAATAAGGAAAAAAAAGATATTCTTGGGAAAACTTCTCACGAATTGTTTCCTTTAGAACAAGCAGACATAATGAGAAGAAATGATTTAAGAGTCATGGAAACGGGAGAAAAGCAATTAAATTTATTAGAAAAATGGGAAACTCCTTCTGGTACCAGATATGGATTAACTAGCAAAATTCCACGAAAAGATAAAGATGGAAACACGATAGGGTTAATAGGGTTTTCCTTAGATATCACTGATCATATTAAAGCAGAACAAAAATTAAGAGAATCTGAACAAAAATACCGTTTAATTGCTGAGAACGCAAATGATATTATTGCAATTTTAAATAATAGATTTGAATATGAATATTATAATGCTAAAGTGTTAGAGAAAACTTTAGGATATTCAAATAATGAATTATTAGGAAAAAATGCTTTAGATTACATACATCCAGAAGATTTACCTAAAGCAAAAATGAGATGGAGTCAAGGCAAGATTAGCGGAGAAGAAACTGAAATTTTGAGGTTCAGAAGAAAAGACGGAAAATATGTATGGGTAGAAGTAAAAGGAACAATATTCAAATTGGATGAGGACAGTGAGAAAAAAGCTCTGTTAATAATAAGAGATATAACTGAAAGAATAAAAGTTAAAAAGAAATTAGAAGCTTCAAAAAAAGAATATCAAGAATTATATGAAGATGCTCCCATAGCATATTTCTCAATATCCCCAGATAAAAAAATTTTAAGATGTAATGATGCTGCTTCTAAGCTTTTAGGCTATTCTAAAGATGAATTATTAAAAATGAATGTTTTTGATTTATATTATGATTCTTCAGAAGGTATGGAGAAAGCTAAACAGATCTTTAATAGAGTCTTTACAGGAGAAACTATAAAAGATGAATATCTTGAAATGAAGCATAAAAATGGAAATCCTATTTGGATTAGTTTAACTGTAAAACCTGTATTTAATCCACGGGGTAAAACAATTGAAATAAGATCTATAATAATTGATATAACAGAACGTAAAAAAGCAGAAGAACAGTTAAATGAAATTAATAGGCTTAAATTAGATTTATTAAGGAGAACCTCGCATGAGCTAAAAACTCCTTTAATTGCTATTAAAGGTTATACAAGCTTAATTTTAAAACTATATGAAGATAATCTTGAACCAGAATTATGCATGTACTTAAACGAAATTTTAAATGGTTGCAGAAGGTTAGAAAAACTCATTAAAAATATTTTAGAAGCTTTTAGTATTGAATCTAAAAAGTTCGAACTGAAAAAAACAAGGTTTAATTTACATGAATTCATTAAACCAATCATTAGAGAATTATTTGGGTTAATAAAACTTAGAAATCATGAAATTAACTTAAATATAGATAAAGAAATTTTCATTTATGGTGATAAGGACAAATTAAGGGATGTTTTTATTAATTTAATAACAAATGCCATTAAATATACTCCTTCAGGAGGTCTAATTGAAATTAGTGCATTAATACAAGAAAAACAATGCAAAATTTTAATAAAAGACAATGGTATTGGACTAACTAACGAAGAAAAATCGAAATTATTTACTCTTTTTGGAAAAATAGAAAGATATGGACAAGGGCTTGATGTACTTTCTGATGGTACTGGTTTAGGCTTATTTCTTTCAAAAAAAATAATAGAATTACATGATGGAAAAATATGGGCAGAATCTGAAGGTAGAAATAAAGGTACTCGATTTTATTTTACCATTCCAATAGAAGAAAATTTGAATTGAATGAGAGATTACTTTTTAAATATTATTTAATTTTAAAAAACTTTGGATTCTATTTAATTTAATATAATAAAATTAAATAATTAAAAGAAAAAATTATGTCAGATAGAAAAAAATTATGGGAACCTTCAGATGAATGGATAAAAAATGCTGAAATTACGAGATTCATTAATTTTGTAAATAATAATTACGGACAAAACATTAAAGGCGCAAAAGAATTATATAAATGGTCAGTTGATGACATCCCAAATTTTTGGGCTGCAATGTGGGATTTTGCCGGGATTATAGCTTCTAAAAAATATGATAAAGTGGTCGAAGATCTTAATAAATTTCCAGGCACTAAATGGTTTCCTGGAGCTAGATTAAATTTTGCTGAAAATCTATTAAAGTATAAAGATGATCAATTAGCTTTCATCTTTCAAGGAGAAACTAAGGTTTCAAGGCAAATGACTTATGGTGAATTGAATAAAGTTGTTGTTCGATTAGCAAAATCTCTTAAAGAACTCGGTATTAAAACGGGTGATCGAGTTGTTTCTTACATTCCTAATCTTATAGAAACCCCAATTGCTATGTTAGCAGCAACTTCAATTGGGGCAGTATGGGCATCCTGTGGGGCAGAATTGCAACCAAGTGCAGTAATAGATAGATTTGGACAAATAGAACCAAAAGTTCTCTTTACTGTTGATGGCTATTTTTATAAAGGAAATGTTTTTGATACACTTAAGAATGCTAAGGAAGTAATAGATGCAATTCCATCCATAGAAAAGGTAATTGTAGTTTCATATGTGTCTGAAGGCAAACCTGATATTAGTGTTGTGCCAAAATCTGTTCATTGGGAAAACTTTTTATCGAATGAAGATAATCCTGAATTAGAATTCGAACAGTTGCCATTTGATCATCCAGTCTACATAATGTTCTCTTCAGGAACTACTGGTAAGCCAAAATGTATGGTGCAGAGTGCTGGAGGCGTGTTAATTAATCACTTAAAAGAATTGATTTTATCCACGGATTTAAAGCGAAGCGATGTGATTAATTACATAACAGCACCATCTTGGATGATGTGGAATTGGCTAATAAGTTCTCTTGCAGTAGGTGCTACTATTTTTCTTTATGATGGAAATCCACTTTACCCAGATCCTTTAAGAATGTTTGAATTAATGGAAAAATATAAGATATCCATTTTTGGTACAAGTGCGGCATATATTCATTATTTGATGGGAATAAATGCAAAACCCGCCGAAAAATATGATTTGAGCTCTTTAAGAGAGATATCACAAACTGCATCTACTCTTTCGCCAGAAGGGTTTGAATATGTATATAGAGAAATCAAGAAAGATTTATTCTTTAATTCAATTAGCGGAGGAACGGATATTAATGGTTGCTTTGCTGCAGCCGTACCTATTTTACCAGTATATTCTGGAGAATTGCAAGGCCGAGCTCTGGCAATGAAAGTTGAGGCTTACAATGATGATGCAGAACCTGTCTTGGATGAGCAAGGAGAATTAGTGTGTGAAAAACCAGCACCTTCGATGCCAATTTATTTCTGGGGCGATGATGAAAACATGACTAAATACAAGGCAGCATATTTTGATTTTTTTAAAGATAGGGGTAAGAACGTGTGGAGGCATGGTGATTACATAGTCATACATAGTGATACCGGTGGAATTACTTTCTGGGGTAGATCTGATGCCGTTCTGAAACCATCAGGAGTTCGAATAGGGACCGCAGAAATATATAATATCGTTGAGCAACTTCCTGAAATTGAGGATAGTTTGGCGATAGGATTAAAAGATCTAAAAGATGGCACATTTAAGCGAATAGTTTTGTTTGTAAAAATGGCAGAGGGATATGAATTAAATGACGATATCAAAGTTAAGATAAGGAATGAACTGAAACAGAAAGCATCACCAAGACATGTTCCTGGAATTATATTAGAAGCACCAGATATTCCATATACTTTCAGTAATAAAAAAGTTGAGATTGCAGTATCTAAGATAATCCATAACATGTCAGTGTCCAATAGAGGTGCGCTTAGAAATCCCGAATCATTAGATTTTTATGAAAAAATTAAGGATAAATTGCACGAAATGGCAAAATAAATAATCTTATTATAAATAATTTTTTATTTTAATTATTTTCCATTAATAAAACTGATTTATATCCATTATATTACTCACACATTTAATTTAAAATTGAAAACTAAATAAACGATATTTTCTTAATAAAATTATAGAATTGAAATGTTTTGAACTGAATTTTATATTTATTTTTCAGTTTATTATTTTTCAATAATAAGAAATTGGATTCTTATTTTAAGACAAAATTCTTAAAGTAAAAAATTATGGATTTTTGTGTTAACTTCAGAATCTTTTTTTAAACTTTAAAGGAGTTTTATTCATGCCGAAAATGAGAAAAAGTCAATATAAAAAAGGAAAAAGAAGAACTGGACCAAGAGATCAACCAGCAGTCACTCGTGTAAAACTTCCATATAAAAAGAATGGAGAAATGTTTGCTCGAGTCACTGAAGTATTTGGTCAGGAAAGAATGGGAGTTTATTGTGAAGATGGTAAATTCCGAATAGGAAGAATTAGAGGAAAGATAAAGAAAAGAGTTTGGATAAGATTAGGAGATCTAGTCATCATAAATCCTTGGGCTTTTGAAACTCAAGTTGAAAATCAAATAGAAAAATGTGAAATTTCATGGAGATATTTAAAACATGAAGTTTCTTGGTTAGAACGCCACAATAGAGTTCCAAAAGAATTGGATTATAATAATATCCCTCTCTAATAATGTTATTTTAGCTAATGAAATAATATTATGAAATATTTCTTTAGTGAAGTAATTAATCAATTTTTTCTGCCATGTAGGGCTTTAATAATTTAATTGCGATAATATAAAGCGGTATTATTGATAATTCAATAAATATTGATATAATAAAAGGTGCTGTAGGTCCAACATTATCCCATACCAATCCTCCAATTAAAGGTCCTGCAATTGAGCCTAACATGCTTAACCATTGTGCAGCACCAAAAATCTTACCTCTATGTACTTTTGAGATTCGACTCAATACATTTTGTAATATGAGGTTTCCTGTCCAAGCAAAAGTAGAATCTGCGATTAATATGATGCCAAAAACTATTCCAGAATTTGTATTTATTATTAACCAAGTTACGAATGCTCCTAAACTTCCTACAATGCTTATTCCAATTATTGGATTTATTTTATCGGAAATCTTGCCTAATTTAGGGGCAAATAATAAAGCAACGACTTGACTTGGAAAATAAATTAACATTACCATGGTCGGATCTGTTACTTTTAAATTGTTTATTAAATAAACTTGATAAAATGGATAGGCAATCGATCCATTCATACTACTTATCATGATAGCTATTATTAAAATCAAAAAACTAAGAAAAAACCCCTTTTTCAAAGTTTTTATGGTCTTAGACTTTACATCGTTAACAATAGGCTTTTTTACAGCTATTATGGATTCTACATTGTCTGGAAACAAGTTAAAAACGTGCTTTTCATACGTTAATTCTTCATTTACTTTAAGAGAAAATATAATGCCTCCAAATATGTTTGAAAGAGCAAATAATAATAAGGGGCTATACACTATAAACAAATCTTCAGGCCAGAATGTATTTCCTAACCAAAAAATACTAAATGCTATAACTGAACCACAGAGATTGCCCAATCCTATCATGCTGGCTCTCTTACCAAAGGCATAAGATCTATTTGTCTTATTGGACTTCTCGGATATTAATGTATCTAATGGTGTCCAAAAAAATCCAACAAAAAATCCTAATATAAACATGCCTAAAATAAATATTAATAGCGAGGAAAAAATTATGCCCAAATACATGGAAATATAACAAGCAGCTCTCCCAAAACTACCAATTAATACTAATTTCTTTTTTGAATATTTATCAGTTAAATATCCAACAAGAGGAGAACTAATGAGTCCACCTATTGTTTGCATGGTAAAAGCAAATCCTAAAATCAAACCACTTGCCTTTAATAATTGAACTGTTACGTAGGGTATTAAAAATGAAAAGAAAAAAAATCCCGTTGAATTCCAGAAAATGATTCGTATCATTGGAACGAAATCTGGAGTAATCTTTGGGGTTTTTAATGATTGTGAAATTTCCATTTTAAATTCTTTCGAAGAGGTATTCATGATATATTTGTCTAAATTTAATAATGATATAATATGAAAGTATTTAATATCTGAAATAAAATACCTAGTTATTACATGTTTTAGTAAAGAACGTTTCCCTAAAAATTTCTCGATTTTTTAAAAATTCCAATCCAAGAGTATTTGGTGAAATAGGAAATAGAAAGTAAATAAGTTGAGGAAAGCTCTAATCTTATTAGAGATGCCATGTGATCATGATATTAAATGGGAATTCATTTTTCATGTAATAATTTATCTTTCCACGTACCAAAATAAAAACCCTTATGGATGATATCGTGTGTTAAGGATTCAATATTTTCTTTTCTTAAGTTATCAATTAAATTATTTAACTCTCTCATCGTGTTTGTCCATATCCAACATAAAATAATGTTTGGAAGGTTGCTAAAAATCCAACAAAAAATATTTGGTTTATACTTTTCAAATATTGTCTGAGCTTTATTTACTTTTGAATGTGAAGTGTTTAAAGTTAATTCAAAAATTGTAAAAATATTATTTGTTCCATTGGGATTAAAATAATATTTCTCCTGTTTACGTGGGAGATGTTAGCCCAATAATAAAAACCTTAATTGATAGACTAGCTCATATTTGTCATCGTCCTGAATTTTATAATAAATGTGCCATGATCCTTACAACAACCTCTAAAGTTGGAATTAGACATGCAATTAATACAATTGGTGCTGCTGTCTTCAGTTGGGGTTTTCATAATGTTGCTGCTAAAGGATTTAAAATCTCTGATGAATTAAGATATGATTTAAAGAGAATACATGGTAAAAAGATATCAAAATTAGCAAAAAAGTTTTATCTATCAATAAAAAATAAAGAATACTTAAAACCTTCTCTTCTAGCTTTAATTGTTTTTAAATTACAACAAAAATATAACACTAATCCTTTAATTACTGAGAATTATGATTATATTTATTGGAATGCTAAAGGCTGGACTGACCCTAAAATGATGTTCTTCATGAAACCTACTGTTAATAGATTAAAATTATTGATCTCTAAAATCCTTTCAAAAATAATCTGTTGGATAATATGAACATTTCAATAATAAATCTTTTTTTAAATCCCATTAACTAATGCGCTCTAAATTCATTTAAATTATATTAAATAACTTCAAAAAAGATTCTTTAAATAAAATAATCAAAATATATAAATAATAAAAAAAAATAGGTTCAGTAATAATTCTAAAAAGAGTATTTTATAATTATTACAATAATACCTTCTAATAATTTTTTTAACTTTGAATTTATAAGCTAACTCGTTTCAATTAAAAACGAAATTTTCTATACCCGCCTTTATTATAAGCGTTATACTTCTGAGGGGCTCTTTCAGTAACTACAACATTACTTGCTTGTAAACCTTTTTGACCTTCAACAACTTCAAATTCAACCTTATCGTCTTCATTTAAAGTCTTGTATTCATCGTCATCTCCGGCTAAAGCGGTGTAATGAACGAAAACGTCATTTCCCTCTTCAGAGCTTATGAATCCGAAGCCTTTCCTTGCATTGAACCATTTTACAGTTCCTTTTACCAATTTTATTACCAAATTTTAATTTTGTTTCTAAAAAACTTTTAAAAAATAAAAGTCTTTAGTTAGATAATAATAGAATGGTATTAAACTTTAACTTTTTTAAATATAAATTTAGAAAAATTCAATTACAAAAAAAATTTTTTCCCAATTAATTTTAAAATTATCATTTTAAAATTATATATGAGTAGAAAGAAAACAATTGACATTATTAAGACAAAAGATGTTTTGATATCCATTCCTAAAGATTATCATTTCAGCATTGGGACTTCACCTTATTATGCCCACCAAAATGCGCTCGCTATCGATATATATAAAAATTTTTCCTTGCAAAATCATGTTGCCTTAAGTCCTATTGAAGGTAAAGTGCTTAAAGTTAAAGAATTATTGGCTCCAAGGGCTAAATTTAAAGATGGTCTTAACAAGGACTATTTAATTTTAATTAGCAATTCATCCAATCAAAATCTAGTTTATAAAATTCTACATGTTAGACCAGAGGTTACTGAAGGAGACCATGTTTATTTGGGAGATCCATTAGGATCGATGATAAGAAATGGATATTTTGCCTACTGGTCTAGCCCTCATTTACATCTGGAAATTAGGTACAAGAATGATGCGGTTAGAGCAAGAGGAGGCATGAGTTTTATCTTTAGTTCAGAAATAAAAAATTGTTTTAAGAAAGAAAAAATTCAATTTGAGAGATTTAATAAACCTTTATATAATGTAGAGAGAAAAATTAACAAGATTCCAATTAAAATTGTTAATGTTTTCCCGGAGTTTATAATGGGAAGATTTCCTAAAGAGTTTTACGTGAAAATTAATAATATTATTGGAGTAAAGGGTGAATTAAAGAAGTATTTTACTAAAGAAATTCAAAATTGCATAATAGATGGCGGTATTCCCATGTACAAGCAAGGAGTTGTTATCTTTGAGAAAAACATTAAATTTCAAGAAAATTTATCCCTTTTCTTTAGAAATTGTGAAATAGGGCAATTGAATAATACCCGTGAAAATTTTGGTTTTTTAAAATTTAGGAAAATAAAATTCTTTTTAAATGATAGAGAAATAAAAGGAGTTTCTTTATTCTTAGCGATATCATTTTTACCACTAATAAAAATAATCCCCAAAGAAATTAATGAATTTTTATTACAGAAGAATGAAATTCATTTTTTAAGCTTAAATTCTTGATAAATATTATTTTAATTAATTTTAATAAAAAAATATCGAGTTTATAATTAATCTAATAGAAATTATTGCTAAAAGAATTAAAATAATTAATTCAAATTTTTCTTTTGGAATCTTTGGAGTGATTTTATGCCCTATTTTAGTAACAATAAAGAGCACTCCAAAACCAATTATAAATGTGATAAGAAGCTCTATTGGAAATAAATTATTCGCAACATACATGAATAGTCTAAAAGAATTAATTGTAACACTAATTATAGCAAAATTTCCAATAAAGCTTTCTCGCACGTACCCCGTTCTTTCTAATAGTACAACATTAATTGGTCCTGATGCGCCTATCAGAGCTGCTAAAAAACTGTATGAAAATGCTCCAGAATAGAATAAATAATTAGGAATGCTATTCAAATTTCTCTGATTTATTAATGTTATCATTTCTTCATTATTCTGTTTCACTTTTTTTATTTCAATCAGTTTTAAAACTATATAGCTAAGCACAAAAATGCCAAGGCCAAACTCAATCCATCTTGTTTCAAGAATAATGATCAACATAGATCCTAATATAACACCAATAAATCCTGGAATGGCATATTTTTTTAATAATTTTTTATCTATAAAGCTTCTATAATTAATTGCATTAAGAATGGAAAGTGCCATTGACCAAAATCCCATAATTACAATGGAGGCTCTTGCATCGACAAATAGAGAAGAAATTGGTATGAAAACTAAGGAATCTCCAAAACCCATTGTAGATCCGATAATCATTGCTAAAGCTAAAATCAATAAGATAAGAATATTTACTTCCATGGGTGGTTAATAAAAATATAAATACTAAATAAATCTACTCTTTTTAATTTGATTAATTCTCATGTATTTAAGTTTCTTTTTTTGTATATTGAAATAAATTTTGGAGGGATGTAATCAGCTAAATACATGTCCCCTGATTTGTAAAATTTAATTCCTTCATTTTTTGCTCTAAATGCATCAATAACCAGAATAATTGGTTTTACTGTCCTACGCAAACCTGTTTGAAAAGCTATTTCAGGATTATCTGATAAATGGACATATTGTCTGTTCTTTCTTTTCAAACCTTCTTTTTTAATCTTATTAAATGCTTTTGAAGTTGTTCCGTGATATAATCTATTTGGTAAGATTTCTGCTTCTGGTATTACTATTTTTTGTTTTAAACTATGCCCATAAAGTGCTTTTATTTTATTATTAATGATACAAAATCTCTTTTTATCAGAATTCTCAATGATTTTTGTTAATAATTCAATTGAAATATTATTATCGTTAAATCTATTTTTTAAAATATTTATTACATCCTCAAGATTGGCAAATCCATTAGAATCTAATTTTAAATTGAATTTATCTGGAGCATGTCTTAGTAAATATGCTAAGAATTTTGATAATCTTATAAAATATTCATTCATAAATTGAAAATTCTTGATTTACCTATTTATCATAAAAGTTTTTATCCAATTATATTTTCTCTTATTGCATAATGATAATGAATAATGCCATGAAAACATCAATGTTAAAGATTAGTAATCATTTAGCAAATTCCATCATGGTATTATCATTGTTGTTATTGTTGTAATTCACAAGTTAAATCCACGCTCTCTCTTTCTCTAAAAATTTATATATATGAGGGTTTAACTTGTGTGTTGCATCTCTCTAATGTCTAAATGAGAATGGGTTAGCGTGGATTTCATTAATATCTATAAAATATGAATTATCAATAAAATGAATAATAAGTGATAAAAATATGGTAGATCTCGTAAAAATTGAGAAAAAATGGCAAGATAGATGGGAAAGAGCAAGAATTTTTGAAGTAAATGCAGATTTAACTAAAAAGAAAATATTTATTACTGTACCATATCCCTATACCTCAGGTGTTTTACATATAGGACATGGAAGAAGTTATGTTAATAGTGATATTTTTGCTAGGTATTATCGAGCTAAAGGATATAATGTTTTATTCCCAATGGCATTTCACATTACTGGAACCCCAGTATTGGCAATTTCATCTTCAATAAAGAGAGGAGATATGAAAACAATCAAAAAAATGGAAGAATATGTGGCCTTACATGTGAAAAAAAAAGAAGATATAAAGAGGATTGTAAAAAGTTTCGAAAATCCTTGGAATTTAGTAAGATACTTTTCTGAAAAAATGAAATTTGATTTTAAATCAATAGGAATGAGTTTTGATTGGACTAGAGAATTTACTACAGGAGATGAAATATATAATAAATTTATTGAATGGCAGTATTTAAAATTAAAAGAAGCTGGATGTTTAGAAAAAGGAGAATATCCTATTTTATATTGTCCTCGTTGCGATAATGCTGTTGGAGAAGATGACATAATAGGAGGGGATGAATTAAATTTAGATATTGTAAAATATTATTGCTTGAAATTTTCTCATGAAGACGTGTTTATAATTGCATCTACTTTAAGACCAGAGACAATATTTGGAATAACAAATTTATGGATAAATTCTAATGAAAATTATGTTAAGGTTTTAGTAAATGGTGAAGCTTGGATAATTTCTGAAAAAGCAGTTGAAACTTTAAAATATCAGAATAAATCAGTTAAGATAATAAAAAAATTTAAAGGAGATCATTTAATTGGAAAAAAAGTAAGAGGAATTATTGATAATCAGGAATTAATTATCTTACCTGCAGATTTTGTTAATCCGGAAATCGCAACAGGAATTGTTTATTCTGTTCCAGCTCATGCTCCTTATGATTACATTGCCTTAAGAGATATTCAAGAGAATCAATCTTTTTTAGAAAAATTTCAAATTAATGAACCGGAGATTTCAGCAATTAAACCTATAAAAATAATTGATTTAAGGCAAATTAATGAATATCCATCACAACATTATTGCAACAAGTACAAAATTTCTTCAATAAGAGATAAACAAGCATTAGAATTAGCTACAGCAGAAAACTATAAGAATGAATATTATAATGGAATTTTAAATGATAAATGCGGAAAATATGGAGGTAAAAAGGTAAAAGATGTAATTCCAGTGATTATTGAAGAATTGAAAAAAAGTAACAAAATAGATTTCTTATACATGCTGAATGTTAAGGATGTAAAATGTAAATGTGGCAAGAAGATAATTATTTCTATACTCAAAGATCAATGGTTTTTAAACTATAATTCAGGCAATTGGAAAGAAAAAGCCCTTAAGTGTCTGAATCAACTTAAAATAGTACCTTATAAATATAAAACAAATTTTATAAATAATTTTAACTGGCTTGAGAAGCGACCTTGTGCTAGAAAAAGAGGTCTTGGAACACCATTTCCATTTGATAAAGGCTGGATTATTGAACCATTAAGTGACTCCACGATTTATATGGCTTTTTATACAATTTCTAAAATATTAAAAGAAAATAATATTCAGCCAAAGCAATTATCTCCGGAAGTTTTTGATTTTATCTTTCTAAAAAAGGGAAATATTGATGAAATATCTTCTAATAATAATATTGATAAAAATTTATTAAATAAAATGCAATTAGAGTTTCATTATTGGTATCCCGTGGATCATCGACACACTGCTATCATGCACATTTCAAATCATCTTAGTTTTTATATTTTTCATCACGTAGCAATTTTTCCTGAAAAATATTGGCCAAAATTAATAACTTTAGTTGAACCTGTTATTAGAGAGGGACAAAAAATGGGAAAATCTAAAGGAAACGTAATACCTCTTGCTGAAATTCAAAACAAATATTCTGCAGATTTATTTCGATTTTATATTTCTCATGGAGCAGACTTACAAATGCAAGTTAATTGGCAAGAAGATAAGATTCAATCTGTTAATAAACACATTCTAAAGTTTTACAATTTCATGAAAGAAAATATAGAAAAAATCAAAGATTTCTCAAAAGATATTAAAGATTTAAAAAATCATTATCCTCGTGCTATTTTATCCAGAATTATTGGCAATTTCTTTCAAGCTGATAAACATTTAAGTGAGTTTAACATTAGAAAATACTTGCAAGTTGCATTTTATGAGAATTTCAAGCTACTTCAAGAACTAAAAATGTTTTCTAAAGAGAAAGAAGTAGATTTTCTAATAGTTTTCAAGGAAATTTATCAAGAGTGGTTAAAAATGTTATCCTTAGCAATTCCACATGTTTGCGAAGAATTATGGGAATTAGCCGGAAATAAAAATTTTATTTCAACTGAAAAATGGACATCTTTTAACAAAAGTCTTATAAATCAATCATTAGAATATGAGTTAGAACAGGTTGAAAAAATCATTGAAGATATTTTAAAAATAAAAAAAATGGTTGGCTTAAGAAAAGCAAAGAAGATTTTCATTTACACGGCCCCAAAATGGATGAATGAAATATTTAATGAAATTCATGAAAACAAAATTAACTCTAAGCAAATTCAAAAATTAATAAAAAAATATGAAAGATTAAATTCAAAGAATAAGGTCGTGTCTTATATTCAAGAACAAATAAAGAAAAAAATATGGGAAAAACAATTTCCTAAATTAGATGATTCCATTTTATTAGAACGATATAAAAATTACATTGAAATGAAAGTTGGATGTAAAATCATTATTAATTCTGATTTTGATCCTAAAAACAAGTCATCTAAAGCTAGACCTTTTAAACCAGCAATTTATTTTGATATTTAATATTTTTAAAATTCTAATTTTATTTTTTCATTTATATAACTTTAAATAAATTTCTTACTCTAAAAAATAGAGCCGCTGAATTTTAATATTTAATTTCTTTGTATTTAAAAGATCATAATCCATAGACTTGTTTAGGTCCAAGAAACTCTGGAAATTTTTCAATTAAGTTTTTTCTAGCGAGATAGCATAAATGACACTCATCAACATACTTCTCTTCATGATTTATATTATATTCTTCTATTAGTTTTGTTGGTCCTCCTTCTAAAAGTGGTTCAATAATTGGGTGCGAATGTGGTTCATAATCTTTTATGATTTTAGAAAAAGACACCTGTAAATAGTTTCCAATACTCAATCCTTGACAGATGAAAACATTTCCAAAAGGATCTACGTGCACTCTACCTAAACTTTCGAGATCCTCATATTTACACTCATTTAATTCCTGCCATTCTTTTTTACACATGCTTTTATTCATTAAAGTATCAACTGCTCTGCCCCGATATCGAAGAGAACTTTCTTGAGAAAAATTTTTATCTCCAGAATCAGTAATTTCATTCATAATAATTTGAGGTTGATCAATGCATATAGAATAAATAGGTAACCTTAATTTTTTAGCGGCTTCCATTGCAATTTTAGCGTTATTCTTTTCAGTTGAATCAAAATGAAAATCATCATTGCTCACACTAAAGTCAAATAATCCAAGATCTTTTAATGGTTTTAACCAAATAATTGAATCTTGAACATTTGTTGCCCAATATGAATTTGTTACTATCCCTACATTAAATCCTGCCTTGCATGCTAGTTTTATACCTTCAATCATTATGGGATAAAATAAGAAAGGTTCTCCTCCTTCAAAATATATTTCTTTAACGGTTTCTAATCGTTTTGCTTCATCAAGCACTTTTTTAATTTGGCTAATCGTAAAAGTACCTTCTGACCGTGGACTACAATAAAGAAAACAATGATCACATTCAAAATTACACGAATAAGTTAATAAAAAATGAATTCCAGTAAGCATTTAATATTACCTTCTACAAAAGTGTTAAAAATCTCTCTCATTATTAATCATAATCAGAGCCAATATATAAAATATTATGAGAAAAGGATCCCCAATTTTAAATTGCTCTAATTATATCTTTCTATTTTCGATATTCTTCGAGATTTCTTCAATTCTATGGATTATTTTTTCTATACCGATATCTTTAACAATTACATCATGAGCTCTTTCTAAATCTTCTTTAGATAAATATTTTATATCCAAGGCAGTTATTAATACTACTGGTAAACCTGGTCTTTTAGAATTTATATAGTTTATTATGTCAAATCCAGACATGTATGGCATTCTAATATCGCAAACAACAAGCGAAATTTTTTTTTTCTTATCTTTATTTAAAATTGAAATAGCTTCTTTTGCTGATGTTGAAAAAGTGTAATCCAATTTGGAGAATTCTCTAGAATATAGCCGGAATAACTTGATAAATGATAAATTATCGTCAATTACAAGAACGACCATATAAATTCGCACCAATTTTATCTTTAAATGGTAGATGTATTTAACAAATTTATTTTTTTGTTAATTTTCTGACAATTATTTTTTAAACTCGTTCTCTTTTATTTTGTAAGAAACATTTTATCGTAGTAAAATGTCCTCCTAAGTTTTTAAAAATAACATCTGGCTCACTTCATTTCTAATATTTTTTATTATTTTGTTCCTATCAATCTTTACTCTTCTCTTTTTCAACCCTTTTTTTTTCAATTTGATAAGTTTTCTTAAAGATTTAACAGAATAATGTTTTACAATAATCTCTGCATTCTTTAAATTAATTTTAACTTTTTTAAAATTTCCTTCTAATAAAGCAATATCAGATAACATTAAATAAGAATATATTAAGCTTAAAAATGAAAAATTGTGTGCGGATTCTTTTTTAATTTGATTGGCAAACACCTTTAATTCATGTAATAGCTGAGAATTGGGATTTAAAATCCACTTTTTTAAGTTAATATTAAAGAATATTATCCTACAAAATATCTTATAGCTATAAAATAGAGTTGGGTCTTCAATTAATCCCTTTAATATTTCTATTGCTTTTTCTACATGTTTTTCATCCTTTTCCTTTAAACAATATGCCAAAGAAATTTTATAATAAGTTTTGAAACTTTCAGATTCAACACTTTCACTTAATTCTTTTAATTGACTTAATGCTTTTTTAGCATGATCAAATTTATTAGAATCTATATAACATAATATCAATCCAAATAATCCTTCGCCTATTAAAGTTTTAGAACCGATATTTTCACAAGTTTTAATACATTCATTATATCTCTTTATCGCATTTGAAAGATCTCCTTTGGACCGAAAAATATGTCCTAAATTAATATAAGATCTGGCATATTCCAGAAGATTTTTAATTTTTTTATTAATTTCCATGCTTTTAATAATTAGCCTTTTAGAGCGTTTTATATCTCCAATAGAAAGATAAGTTAAACCTAAATTATTAATACTTTTAGCATAACTCTGTAAATCTCCACTCTTTTCATATATTACTTTTGCAAGCTTGAAGTTTTGTATTGCCATATCATAGTCTCCAATTTGGCTCTTTAAAATGCCCATGTTATTAAGACATATACCGATAAAATGTTTATTATTTAAATCCTCAAAAATGGATACAGCACTATCAAGATAATTAAAAGCTTTATCCAAATGATTAAGCTGCCAATAAGCACATGCTATTAGATTTTGCACAATTCCTAATTCGAGCTTTAGATTCAACTCATTAAAAATCCTTTCAGCAGTAGATAGATGTTCTAATGATTTGTTTGGTTTTCCTTTATTTAGAAAATACCTACCTTTAACTTTTTCAAGCTTACCAATTAATTCCTTTTTTTCATTTTTCTCACTTTCAATTTCATTAATCTTTATTTCAATTTTATCCATCAATTCTTTACTTTCTTGAAATTTTCCAATAAAGCATAGACATTCTGCTTTAATTAATAAAACTTTAATATAGAGCTTTTTCTTATCTTCTTTTAAGCATTTTTCTATTATATCAGGGACAATTTTAAGGAAATTTTTATAATTTCCTTTTAATAAATAGCTATTAATCCTAAATAAGCTAAGCTCTAACCCAATATCTCCTTCTTCTTTAAATATTTTTACGTGTTTTTCAATAAACGATTCTAAGTCTGAAAAATTTCCCTTTTCAAAATAAATTTGTGCTCTTTTAAGAATTTCTTTATTCACATAAAAATAAATTAAAATTCTTATTTTTAATCTTTTAGTATTAAGTTTTTCAAATAAATGCTTAATTGATAATCAATTAAAGTAAATAGTATTTTAACCTTTAATAAAGAAAAATGTAAGAACATTTATTTTTTATAGATGTACAGATTTTTAGAATTTAGCCGATTTTTTCAATTATAGTAGCGATTCCTTGCCCTCCACCAATACAAGCTGTTGCTAAACCATATTTTCCTCCTTCAACTTTCAATATTCTTGCTAATGTTCCCACTAAGCGAGTTCCAGTAGCCCCTAAAGGGTGTCCTAAAGCAATTGCTCCTCCCTTTACATTAACTTTCTTCTTATCAATACCTAATTGTTTAATAGCATGTAGCGGAACTATAGCAAATGCCTCATTAATTTCCCAATAATCTATATCTTTCACTTCCAAATTAGCTCTTTTTAAAGCCATTTTACTTGCAGGAACAGGACCACTTCCCATTATTCCTGGGTTCACACCTATCCAAGAAATAGAAAGAATTCTTGCTAATGGGGCAATACCTAATCTATTTGCTTTTTCTTCTGACATCAAGACACAACATGCAGCTCCAGCATTTAATGGTGAACTGTTTCCAGGTGTAATTTGAGGTGATTTTGCAATACCTTGAGAAACTAATCTTAACTTTTTCATGGCATCCATGTTTGTTCCTTCTCGAATTGATTGGTCATATTTTATGAGCTTTTTCTTTCCATCAGGCAAGGTTCCCTCAACTGGAATGATTTCACCATCGAAAAATCCTTCATTTCGCGCTTTTATGGCTTTTTCGTGTGATAAAATGCTCCATTCATCCATATCTTCACGTGTTATATCAGAGTTTTGTTCCCATAATTTTTGGGCAGTTTGAATCATTGAATAACCGGTTTTTAAATCATATTTAGCGTGATTGGGGTATTTAGTTTCATTGGCTAATTCTTCGTGTTTAATGACAAATTCGCTCCCTCGGGGAATCCTAGTCATGTGCTCCATTCCACCTGCTAATACAATATCAGCGTTTCCCGTTATAATTTCCATTGCTCCAATATGGATGCTACTCATACCAGAACCACACTGTCTTTCAACACCTAAAGAAGCTATGGTCTCTGGTAATTCTGAAAGAAAAATTAAATGGCGCCCTCCATATAAGAAATTCTCTTTCACTTGATTAGCACATCCCACTATTAATTCATCTATATCTCTTGCATCAAATTTAGCGTGCTTTACTAATTCTTTTATAACTATAGATAATAACACATCTGCAGGAATATCATGGAATACATCACGTTCAGGTTGGTTTGGTCTACTACGGGACATTGGAGTTCTTAGATAATCCACAATGACTACATTTCTTAAATTTTTCATTCAAAAATCACCAATATTTTACATCTAATTGATTATATTTTAAAAAAAGACTTATAATGATTTTATCTTAAATACTTCTCTTCCTATTATCATTTTATGAATCTGTGTTGTTCCTTGAGCATTCGAGAAAGCCATTGCGTCATGCAACATTATGTTTAATCTATCATTTTTCCAACCATCACCTGCCATCATTCTGATAACAGTTAAACAAGCGGATACTGCTGTCTCACAAGCGAACCACTTGCTCATTGAAGTTTCAGCACTATGTCTCAAACCCATATCTTCCATTTTAGCTGCCCTCCAAGCTAATAGTCTAGCAGCTTCTACTTTAGTGTGAAGGGAAATTAATTTATATGTTAAAGCTTGGCGTTCTGTTAAAGGCTTATCAAACGTTCCAGGATGATTTTTGAGATATTCAATACCAATTTTAATTGCTTCTCTTCCAATTCCACACATTCCAGCAGCTAAGCTCAATCTGGTTTTATCTAACCCTTTTAATGAATAAATAAATCCTTCTCCTTCATTTCCAATTAAAAACTCTTTAGGAACTGCCAGATTTTCAAATTTTAATTCTGAGATAAAATGAGCGTTCATTCCCCACCCTTGTACTCTAGAAATTTCTTTCCAACCTTTAAGATTTTTAGGTACTAAAAATGCACTAATTCCACGAGCCTTCATTTCTGGGTTGGTTTTAGCAAAAATTAAGAAATGCGTGGCGAAATCCACATTAGTTACTAACCTTTTACCGCCATTCAAGATGTAGTAATCTCCATCTTTAGTTGCTGTAGTTGTCATCGCTAGTGGATCGCTTCCTGGGGCTCCCGAATCTGTTAAGCAAAAAGAAAAATAGTACTTCCCCTCAGCAAAAGGTCTTAAAAACTTTTCTTTTTGCTCTTGCGTGCCCCCTTTTAAAATTGGTTGAGAAGATAAACCAGCAACCTCGAAAATTGTAAGACAAGAACCATATTCTGCAGCTAATTCTTCTGCGATTATGCAATTATCTATTGTTGAGTAATAGTTTCCACCATATTCTGGAGGTACCCAATATTTAGAAAATTTCTGTTTTATTTCATTTACTAAATTTTCGTTTAACTTGCGCTCTTTATTCATTTCTTCTATTAGGGGACGTATGGAGTTTTTAGCAAATTGCTTTGCTTCCTCCATTAAATTTTCTTGTTCTTCAGTTAATTTGAAAGATATACCATCATTCATTTTAAAAAATCACCTCCAATTTATTTCCCCCACATTCTTACCATTTCTCTTGTAATTAAATATCTTAAAATTTCACAAGTACCTGCAGAGATTTGCGTAATTTTTGCATCTCGGTAAAATCTTTCTAGAGGATATTCATCTGAATATCCTATCCCTCCTACCACTTGAATTGCATCTTGAGTTATCCTTACTGTAGCATCTGCAAGCCTATATTTTACTGCTGCCACGAGTGGACGACAATAATGTCCTTGATCTAACATTCTAGCAATTTGAGATATCGCAATTCGGCCTAATTCTATATCTGCAAACATCTCACTTAATTTAAATGAAATACCTTCAAAAGAGTAAATTGTTCTTTTGAATTGTTCTCTTTTGTGCGCATATTTATATGCCACCTCAAAAGCACTTCTTGCCAATCCGAGATATTGAGATGCTGTGAAAGTTCTCTCGCCATCTAATCCAAACATTAAAACCTCTATTCCCTCATTTTCTCTATGTAATACATTTTCGACCGGAACTTTGCAATTCTTAAAGCATAAATAAGCATTTGGCATTCCTTTTCGCCCCATATGATTGTATTCTTTTACCACTTCAAAACCGGGAGTGTCTGTCTCAAAAATGAAAGCAGTAATCCCTTTATGAGGCTTAACATCATCTCTTGTTTTGGCATATAAACATATATAATCTGCCACGCTACCATTTGTTATGAAACATTTCTCTCCATTTAGAATGTAATGATCTCCCTCTCTTCTTGCTTTGAGTCTCATCCCTCCTACCGCATCAGAACCTCCAGTAGGTTCTGTTATTCCAATTGCTCCAATTTTACTTCCATCAGCAATACCAGAAAGATATTTTTTCTTTTGTTCTGGAGTTCCAAATTCTATTATCGGCCCAGCAAAAAGGCAAGAAGAAGCACCAAATATACTTGCTATGGCATAGCTGAATGCACTTAATTCTTCTCCAAAGATTGTTCTATACAAAATGCCTTTACCTTGCCCCCCAATCTCTTTAGGAATTATCATATTTAAATAAGGTTTCATTTTCCTTAATGTTTCTATTGCTAATTCCTTGTTATTTTCTCTATCAATTTTTTCAGTAATGGGTTCAACATTTTCTTTGCACCATTTGCGTATTTCCATTCTAAAATTATTTTCTTCTTTAGTATAATATTGTAATCTTTCCGGCATGCAAGAAAAACCATATTCTAAGTTTAAATCCTTAAAAGATATTTGTCCTTCCATATGAACTAACCTTTTCTTTTCTATTAATTTTTATTTTCATAGCTAAAGATAATTATATATAATTTTGTTTCGTTTTAACTTAATAATTATTTTTTTCCTAAGAAATAATTTGAATGAAAATTTATTTTAAAGGGAAGATATGATCTTTTGATTTGAAGAACGATATTGGTGAATCTAATGGAAAAAGTTGCCATTATCGGAGTAGGGCATACTAAATTTGGGAGATTAGAAGGAAGAGATCTTTTAGATTTATTATGTGAAGCATCTTTAAAAGCTATTGAAGATTCAAATACTACTGAGAGCGAATTTCAATCTGTTTATGTAGGAGCAATGAGCGCTTATGCATATAATAAAATGAGTGGTGTGGCAAGCGCTTTAGTAGATAGAATTGGTCTCATTCCTGCAGCTGCCGATCATGTCAAGAATGGTCCTGCAAGCGGAGGATCTGCAATTAAGGCAGGTTTTCAAGCAATTGCTTCTGGTATGAGCGATTTAGTCTTAGTTGTTGGAGGCGAAAAAATGACTCATATAACAACTCCTGGATACATAACTTCAAATGTAGCAACAATCACCCATCATGAAATAGAAAGGATCCATGGCGTTTCTCTTCCATCTTTAGCTGGTTTAATGACTCGAGTTTATCTTGAAAAATTTAATGCCAAAATAGAATGGCTCTCTGATATTGCCATAAAAAATCACCATAATGGAGCCATGAATCCCATTGCTCATTTTCAGCGCACGATTGAAGATTTCATGGAATCTGCCATTAAGAAAGGCAAGGGAGAATGGAAAAATGTGCATAAATTCCTAAAAAGTGATATAACAAATCCAATTATTGCGGACCCTTTAAGATTATTCCATATATGTCCCATTTCTGATGGAGCTGCAGCATTAGTATTGTGTAATGCAGAAATGGCAAGAAAATACTCAGATTCTCCCATCTTGATTTCAGGTATTGGTCAAGCAACTGATACTCATGCCGTAATTGAAAGAGAAGATATCACTACATTAAAAGCTTTAAAAATAGCCTCTGAACAAGCCTATAAAATGGCTAAAAAAGGTCCTGGAGATATTAATGTAGCAGAATTACACGATGCTTTCGAAATCCTTGAAGCCGTAGAATCTGAAGATATTGGGTTTTTTAAGAAGGGAGAAGGTGCTAAAGCTGCACACGAAGGCTTGACCCAAATTGATGGAAAAATTCCCATCAATCCATCTGGAGGCTTAAAAGCACGTGGTCATCCTTTGGGAGCGACTGGTGTTGCTCAAGTGGTAGAGTTGGTTTGGCAATTAAGAGGAGAAGCTGGAAAAAGACAAGTTAATGGAGCTGAAACAGGCATAACTTGCAATTTTGGAGGTTTTGGCAATAATATTATTTCTATATTAGTAGAAAGAATGTAGATAATAGAATTAAAATTATATAATAGAAAAATACTATTTTATTTGATATGCACGAGGAAGAAATAAAACTTTTACAAAAAAGAGCCTTAAACTTTTTAGATAGTGCAAAAGAACGATTTCAGAAAGAAGACTGGGATTTAGTTTGCTTCATGGCAGAACAAGCAGTTCAACTTTTTCTAAAATCATTAATTTTAAAAGAAATTGGAGAAATTCCTAAAACACATTCCATAAGAAAATTATTAGGAATAATTAATCAAATAAAGGAGCAGAATATTAAATTTGAAAGAAAAGAGTTATTATTTTTAGAAAATGCTTATTTAAATTCAAGATATTTTAATTTTCTTTATAATAAAGAAGATGCTGAATTGGCAATAAGAATTGCGGAGGAGATATTAAATCTTTTCAAAATATATTAAAACATTAGCAAATTGGAATAAATTTTTCAAAAATTATAAAAAATACTTAAAACGCTTAAACAAGAGTTCAAAAAAGATATTGAAAGATGCTCACTTATATTTATTTGGGAGCATTTTGGAAGGTAAATTAGTCGGGGGCAGCGATATTGATATTTTAATTATTGCTGATGTTCCTAAAAACCATATTAAAAGAGCAGAAATAATCGCAAAAATAGAGGAAAAGGCAGGATTACCGTTATCTCATCCTTTTGAGATACATTTAATCACGAAAGAAGAGTTAGAAAAGTGGTCAAAAATTTATAAGTTAAGATATAGAGATATTTCTTCTTTTATTTAATAAAAATAATATTATCAAAGATTTTACATTTTTTTCAAACATATTTTGCTCTTACCCAAATTGGAGAACTCCAGCCTCGCTCACCATTAAATTGAGTAGCGCGTACATAGTAATAGGCTTCTTCATTATTTTTTAATTCTAAATCCTTATGAGCAAATTTTATTCTATCATCAAGAGGCACTCTTATGGCAATTGTTATTCCATTCTTTATTAGTTCAACACTTTCGAGTTTTTTAATCCCACAAACCGTTACAATAATTATTGGTGGCGCATTTACAGTAATTTCTTGCCCCATTAAGGCATCATTTATCTTGATTTTAATCCACATTCTTTCACCAGTAGTGGCATAACAGTTTCTTTCATTTAAATTTTTTATTAGATGCTTAGAATCTAATTTTTCAGAAAATATAGCAGCTAATCCTGGCCTATATCGTAGTATTTCAACTATATTTTTCATTTTTTCTTGACCTACAGTACATCCAGGATGAGTATAATGGTCATCTCCGCTTCCTATGAAACCAAGTTTAAATCCATTATTCAATGCCCAAATTACACTTCCTCTTTTTTTGTAGTTAACTAAAGGTCTATATGCACCTTTTATTGATTCACTTGAACCATGTTGGGAGTAGATTTCTACAACTTTTTCAAAATTAGGATCTACTTCACTCCATGAAGTTCCCATCATGTAGCTAATAGTAGAATGAGATATTATTGCGCAATTAATATTTCTTAGTGCCTCATATAATTGATGTTGATAACATCCCTCTTTAGAAGCATAATCTACTAATGGAGCATCTTTTGCTGTTTCGAGAGGGAATAAAATAACTTTATCACTAATGGCTTCATATGGGCTTGGTTCACCTGTAGCCATTACAACATAAAAATTTCGTCCAGACCATTCATATGCGGGAATGGCTACAAAGGATTCATCTGTCCACTCATTACAATAATTAACCAAGGTATTCCAAGTTTCACGCGTGTAGGGATATAAAATATTTTTTCTTCCCTCCATGAATTCATTTGATCTTTGATTTAAATGATCTCCAAATGCAAAAAAATCAAGCAAGGATACATTCTTAGCATAATGATACGCATCTTTAGCCGTGCCTATTCCATCAGAAAACTCTCGCGTGTGTACATGAGTATCACCCCAATATAATTGTTTTGATATATCTTCATCCCAAACAATTGGATTTGATGTACCATGGATGTCTTTAAAGTGGGCTTTAATCTTTCCTATTCTCTCTTTAAGTTCGGGATAAACTGGATAAGCTGAAAAACTGGTATTGTAGTATAATAATTTCTTAATGGGTGTTTCTTCTCCCTTAGGTTCTTTAAATGCCAAGCAATTTTCTAATTTACAATATCCTTTTTTTAAAACGGCAGTTTTAGGATATATTAGACATTCGTCTCCAGATAAATTAACAGATTCATTAAAATTATAGTCTCTGTTTCCAAATTCATCCAATGCTACAATTTCAATATCTACTGGTTTTTTTAAATAAACAGATGGAATTTTTATTAATAAAAATGTTGCTGGTTTAGAGACCATCGAAATTTCTTTCTTTCCTACGCGGATATACTTGCTCTCATTTGGAAATTTGATGTCCATTGCACAATATACTTTATCAAAATAATCAATATCTCCTGCTGTATCTAATTCATTTTTAATATTATATTCGAATTCAATATAATCGCCTGGCTTTAGATTTTCTCTGATAATATATTCAATCATTAATTGAGAGTTTGTAAGCCTAATTCTACCTTTCACGGATGATTTTATAGTACAAGATCTATCTTCAATGTTAATCTTTAACCAACCATAAGGAATGATAAATCGGAATCGAGTTTTTGTAGGATAATCTTTTCTGGCTTTGAAATGAATTCTTATTGATGTTTTACTGTTAACCTCCACTTTGTCTGGAACATTGAATTCTAAATCAAGATTATTATCAAGATCCTCCACAAAATCGAAATATTCAACATTTGTTATCTTATCATTCATAAATAATCACACAAATTAAGTAAACCACAATAAAATAAAAATAATGAAAACAAAAAATAAAATTTTTTATTATTTTCTCATTCTCTCTTCATACATTTTCTTCTTCTTAGCATGTAATTCTATTATGGCTTGATTGAGTTCTTTTAGTTTTTCTCCATAGTATGGATACAAGTATATGAATATTAAACTTATCCCGTGCATTATGGCTGGAGCTACAAACATCAATAATTTTATACCTAATAAAGCACTAGCACTCTGCGTGGGAGCACCTTGCACGAAACCAAAAGCCAATAATATGGAAGTAGCTATTATTGGACCAATGCTATCTGCTGGCTTGAAAAGAAGAGAGCTTGTCCCTTGAAATATGCTTTCTCTACGGCTTCCATGCTTTAATTCATCTTCATCAATTGCAAAAGTTAATAGAACGAAATCAAAAACATTAAATCCAGAAAATAGTGAAATTATTCCAATAAATATCCAAACTAAAATGGGTAAATCAATCAAAGCCACCACCACAAAACTTAAGATGCTTAATATTACATAAATCCCCTTAAATCTTAGAATCGTGCCACGAATTCCCCATTTATTTTCGAATTTCATATACATGACTTGAGAGATAAATCCTATGCCATATAAAATGCCAAGAAATATTATAGGAGTTAAAGTGCCCTGTCCTAATATAAATAAAAAAGCGAAAACAAATGAGTATC
>Ga0190334_1000132_pt1 | contig 37850 bp, 67 predicted proteins | sample 48720478_MG_FD_161270 | JGI IMG/M metagenome (GOLD analysis project Ga0190334, IMG submission 161270) | Hydrothermal vent sediment bacterial communities from Southern Trench, Guaymas Basin, Mexico - 4872-04-7-8_MG | ecosystem: Environmental > Aquatic > Marine > Hydrothermal vents > Sediment ... | reverse complement strand
GTTGTTTAGTATGAGTGGTTGGGGCATAATATCACCTCCTGCTTCTGGCTTCTGGATGGTAGATGTGGAAGACTCCGTCTTTTATGATTTCCACATTTTCGATTGGTTGCCAGAGTTGTATGTTGAATGGCTTGACCAATATGTGAAATCCATTCTTGGTTTTCACCTTTTCCTCGATTTTTATGCCAAGATTGTTGATCTGATCCTGCACGGCGGACAATTTGCTTGGGTCGTCTATGTCTATGAGGAAGAACCATCTCCTTGAGCGGGATTCTGGTTTCTGGAGGCAGGAAATGAATTCTCTGTCGAGCTTCTTCAGGTGACGGAGGTAGTCTGATAGTTTGCCTGACATAAACATAGAGAATTTCCACAAGCTCATTTGCTTCTCAAGGAGGTAGAGTGCCTTTATGACGCTTCGTGGGTTGAAGGAGAGGTAAAGTGCATAATCTTCTGGGTTTGCGTTGGAAGGGTAGTTGTGTATGAGTGTTTTGAGCTTGTTGAATTTCTGCTGGTAGTTGTTGGGAGTGGCGATTTCACGGAAAACCACTTGTTCGGACTTAAGCTTTGGGTTGTATTTCTTGCGGGCTATTGCTATGAAAACAAGAACCTCATCTTCTCGCAATCTGGAAAACCAATCAGCCCACATAGTTGCCTCACGGCTTGTGCGGTCTGTCCATATTGAAGCCGTTTTTGAGCAAAAGCTCGTGAATCTCGCTGGCACACTCATCGCACATTTCCGATGTGAGGAAGAGGTTTAGCTCGTAAACTTGTATTATGTTGGATGCTTTGATCTGTTTTCCGCACCTATCACAAACGATTATTGTTTTCCGCATTTGCTCATCACCTCCACAATCTTCAACTCCGTTTTCTCGCCGTTGAGTCGGGCTTGACCGAGAAACGGTTTCATTCTCTTTTTCGCTATCTCGATATAGTCGGAATTGAGTTCAATGCCTATCGAGTTTCTGTTGAGTTTCTCGGCGACAACCATAGTCGTTCCACTTCCGAGAAATGGGTCGAGGACTAAATCCCCTCTGTTTGTATTCACCAATATGAATTTCTTAATAAGTTCCTCTGGTTTTTCTGTTGGATGTTCCGTTTTGCCATAAGAGGATTTATTTGGCGTCAGCATATAATTAAACATCTCCTTTTGGTTGAGAAAATTCTTCAGCTTGCAATTTCCTTTACTCCCAACCCAAATGAATTCTGAAGCTGAAATCCAATTAACCTTCCTAAAGGATGGGCGGGGATTAGTTTTTAGCCAAACAAATATTGTCCTGCTTTTAATTTCATACTTTGGAGCAAGAATCAAATCAAAATATCCTGTCTTTTGTTTATCAAAGAAGACATAAATCCAGCTTTTTTGTTTAAGCACTCTAACACACTCTTTGAACCAACTTTCTGTAAATTTGAAAAAATCGCCTTCTGTTTCAAAAATATCCCATTCTCCGAAATCTAATTTTATATCCTTTCCTCCCCAATAATAACCCTTTCTACTGATTTTTTTCCCTTTCTGCGATATAGCGTAAGGAGGGTCAGCTATAATACAATCCACACTCTCATCTGGGAGCGTTTTCAGGACTTTCAAAGTGTCGCCGTGATAGATTATGTGTTTCATTCGTTTTCACCCTGTCCCGCAACCTCACACTGGGGACTTGAATGGGACACGAGGAGGCTCGTCAGTCCTCCTTTCGCACGAAGCCCAGCGTTAGGTTGTTTCGGGTCACTCAAGCCCTCTAATTCTCAACTCTATGTCAACATCCTCCTCAATCCAGCCCCTACCTCCACATTCGGGGCAGGGCTTGTCATCCCAAGTTCTCCCTGTTCCCTGACACATGAAACATGCGACTTCTGTCATCATTTATCACCTTCCATTGTCGATAACCTTGATTGTCTCAACTATCAATTTGACTTGACTTGGGAGCATACCTACCCTTTCCGCTATGTCTGATAAACGTGCTCCCTCATTTATCATATCGACTATCATTCTAACTTTATCTTGCAATTTTAATCCATTAAAAATAACAACCGCAGATGGAAATGGAGCAGAATTGTTATATTCATCAAATTTCAGCCTTCCCCTGATAAATCTAATCTCATCTGCTTTCATAATGTAATCGTGCCACCACCTTGTATCTGTCCTCGAAGGAATGAGAAAAACTACCAATTTTCCCTTTCTGCTTTCTTCATAACCCTTTTTAACCCACTTGCCAATCTCACGACCATAAGGAGGATTTACAAAATTTCTCTCACCCCACTCTATTTCCAGCCCATCAAAAGCAGGATTGACTGGACATGGGTCGAAATCGAAATTGAACTCCTTATCAAGCTCTTCATATAACTTCTTCGGAGTTCTCCAATCCAATCTCATACTACTGAACATCACGCTTAAGGTTTCCTTATTCATTCTTTTTCACCAACTCGACTTTATGGGTTATTTCGGGATTGGCGTCTCTTTTTAATATCATATAACCCATAACCATAGGAATTATGGCTATCAAATCTAATGGGGGAGACATCATCAATACAAGTATCACCCCCATCGCAATCAGGAACATTCCTATCAAATCTATTAAAAATTCGCATATCAAATTCGTTGCAAGTGACCTAACTTTCATCTTCGTTCACCCAATATGTCGATCACGATCAGCAGACCATCGACTATGAGAAATATCAGCAGAATCCAGACGAGAGACCACATCAAGTTGGTCAGGAAGCTCAAAGGGAAAGTGTTCGCTAAAAGGATGAGTGGCGAAAGGATAGATACGCATATCCCAACAATCTGCAATACGTATCGGAGCTTGTCAGTTATCATCTTTGGTCACCTGAACAGCATTCTCCCCCAACCAATCCGTGGTGTGATGAAAGATTCATTTGAAAAACCCTATGCGTGGGAGACCACCACGGATGGCTGTTTGGGGTACTGTTGCTTTTTCCTTACCTATCAGGTGTATTTCGGAGCATTTTTTGTTAGTTAAAACGCAACCTGTTATTAGTAATCCCGTAGGGTCTGTTATAATGAATTTTAGGTCTTTTTTTGTGGGTCTTTCCCATTCCCTTATTTCTTCTTTTGTCAAGGGTTTGCTACAATAAGGGCAGAAGAGGAAATCTCTGTCTTCAAATTCCTGTTCGCAAAACTTACATTTCATTTTACCAACCTCTCCCTCTTCCCTTTTTTCTTATTTCTTTACAACCTCCACGACCTCTATTCAGCCTCAAACCTCTTCCGCTTCCATCTCTTTTCGGTTTTCCTTTGCTCATATTAACCCTCCTTCAACACTTCTCTAAAAGCAAGTTTGAAGAGCCATTCGTTGTAATGTATCATAATGCTGTCATATTCATCGCTTTGTGCATTATCCAACATGTCCAAAAACTCTTTCACATCCTCCACATATTCTGGATGCTCTTTAATGAGAACTCGTGGCTTGTTTCTGTAGCGAAGATAAAACTCACAGGCGGATTTGATGCGTTGTTTTATGAATTTTTCAATCTCATAAGCTTTTCTATAATCACCGATGTCGCTTTCTACAATTCTTAATATTTCTTTAAATTCCAAATCTAATGGTTTGGGTTTCATGTTTTACACCTCCTGAATGTTACATCTTTGAAATGTCCCGCAACCTCACACTGGGGACTTGATTAAATGATTGAATGTTCTGGATTCTCTATTTCGCCAATCCAGCACTGCCAGCACAATATCTTACCATTTAAATGTTTCTCTTCTCCTTCTGGTATTTCCCAATTACATAGTTCGCATTTCATTTTATCACCATTGCGAGGCGAACCCCGACCGACCTGTCCGGGACAGGGAGACAGCCGGGGTGTGCCTGTTCGCTCATCATTTCACCTTCCTGATTTGGGTCAAAATGTCGTGAAATGCGAGGCGGAAAACCGCCTGATCCCAGTCAATCTTGCCCGCAAGATATCTCTCGTTCTCCCTGACCGATCCACGAAAATAGCGGTTGTGTTGTTCGAGGATCAGCCAGTAGTATTTTGGTTGCTCACGCTTCAGAAGATTCGGCAAGCCAGCATACCGCTGGTAAAAGTTGATGGCGTGGGAGACATCCTGTGCAAGCTCAATCATCTGCTTGTAGAGGAGTTTGAGGTTTCGCTCTCTTGTTTTGCTGGCTATCTGCTTCCAGCCAACAATATCCCAGACATCCAAGAGCGGTTTTGCCTTCACGCTCCCACCTGATTCTTTTTGAAAAGATCGACAAGAACCCGCATTTCGAGTTCTGAAGTGAATCTGCCAATCACGAAACCCCAGAGAAATGCTTTCTTTTCCGATTTGCACATATCCCTGACCGCAAAAAGGATGATTTGCTCCATAGAAACTTCTTCCCTATCGCCGATATGCTTGAGAAGTATGTTCCGCAGGCTGGCAATATCCTTCTTCGTCAGACCGAGCACATCAAGTATGTTGAGAACCTCAATGTTGGATGATGTCATGCTTAACCCCCCTTAATGCTTTTTTGATGCGTTTGAGAACCACATCTGGAGATGGGTAATGACTACAATAATCCTTGATGAGGTCTATTATCGGCTTCTCTGGGTAGAGCGGGTCATAGGTGATTCTGACCGAGACGCACGTGTATTTCTTCAGTTTCGGATTGACCATATCCTTGGTGAACAGGATATCTGCACTGCCGACTTTGTAGGATATGAATGGAGTGGGCAGAGCACCGAGTTCTGAAAGCTGGTCGGCAAGCTTGGTGCTCATAATGGGTTTGGTGATTGTGGTGACCCACTTTATCTGATCAGCAAGTTCCCAAATCCTGTTCATACGCTCATCCTTGTCCATCACATCACCTAAACCATTATGGTGTCAGCCATCGAACGAAGAACGCTGAATGACTGCATAGCAAGTTTGTCGAAGAGGATTTTTGCGATCTCGAACTGCTTGTCTGATGGGTAATCTGGAAAAAGATGTTTCGCATCCTCAAGGCACATTCTCCAAGCTTCCCTGTTGAATTCACGGACTTTCTGAACGGCTTCCGAAACTTCCTCTTTCGATAGTTCCGCAACGACCCAGCGACCTTCGTGATCTTTAACCATCTTCCGCAACATCACACATCCCTCCTTTTGAATATAAACGAATCATCAGTTTCACGATAAAGCTCGTAGGGTGATTCGAGCTCGTGTGAAATTATCGATGCGAAACGCCTGACAATCTCATCCTTTCTGTAAAGCGGTTTGTTTGGCAGGGTGACAACTGCGAATCCGCCCACGAGATGTATTGAAGATTTCTTGGACACTTGGCGGAGCTTCTGCATGATCAAGTCCAGCTTCTCTTTCCGAATGCTTGCAAAGTCACTTTCCATCCCTATCAGCCATCATCTTCTTGACAACTTCAATTATGTGCGAAAAGGCTATCTCGTTTCGATGAAGACACGTTGGGCATAGCGTGAAGGCAATCGTAACCTTTGTTCCCGCACTTTTTATGGTCAGCCTGAACTCATAATCCCACAAGTTCTCCCCAGTGATGGGGGAAAGGCGGGACTCTTCACACACGAAGCACTTGTCGAGTATTTTAGCCAGCATATTCTCACACGAACTCACATGATCCACACACACTGCATTTCTGGTTTGGTTTGAGCGTGCCATTCGGGTTTGCCGAAACACGAACCTTTGAACCGCAGACAGCACATTCGAGAGTGAGGAAATTCGGAGTATGCGTTTCGAAAATGAGCTTGTGGAGTTCAATTGCAAGGGAGCGAAGTCGCTTTCCCTTGTCTGTCATATAAATCCTGATGGTGCGACCTTCACGCTTGAGGATGACGAAGCCAAGATCGGCAAGGACGTGTATCATATTCTGTGTCCAGCTGTAGGTCTTTCGGAAGGCACGAGCGATGTCAAGAATAGTGTATCCGTCTTTGAGCTCGGAATAGCCAAGAAAAGTTCGCAGATATTGGTCGATGAAGCGGTCACGAAGCTTTTTTCTCTCCATAGAAGATTATATGGTATGAAGGTTTAAAAAGGTATCGATAGTTTAGCCGATCAGTTGCTTGAGGAAGTCGTTGAGGTGATCTATCAGGCTGGAAATTTCGCTTGGTTGCTGTGGGTGAAGCGGGTTCAGGTGGATCAGCCACCACCACATATAGACGACAAAAAGAATGAGAAGCAGGAGTAACAAAAAAACAAGAGCTTTTATGCCAGTGTCAAGAGCTGTTGAACTCATAGTTTGCCACTTCTCATAAGCTTGTTTAACTTCGTTGTGACGGATGAGACTTTGAAGCCGAGCTCCTTTGCAATTGCCTTCTCATCCAAACCGCTCCTGTGCAACTCAATCAGCCGTGAAACACATTCTGGTGTCCAGACGATCTTGCCAGTTATTGTCAGATTCTGCGGTATAATTCCCTTCTTTCGGAGAACCCCAGTCCTGCAATATATCGACCTCGGTGTCCTTTTGAGCACCCTGCATATATCCACAATATTGTGCTTCTTGCCTAAAGTGAGCAACCGAACAAGCTGTCTGTCTTCTTGTTCAGACCAACGCTTTCTGCCGAGAATAGCTTTGCCACGATGGTTCTTGTTCGCTTTTGGAGTTGGGGCAATCGGCTGGTTGAGAAGGGCACGCAATAGCTTGATTTCCTCGTCAATCTTCTGTTCGAGCTGTTGCTGAAGCTGGATGTAGGTCTCAAGCTTGTCTAACAACATTTTCAGCACCTCCTGTTTGTTTGGAAGGAGCGAGAAGCTCCTTCAGTTGCTTTTGACCGCCACGAAGAAGCGAATGGGCGATCTGTTCAAGGGCTATTTTGGTGCTCACTGCATCAACCTTGTGCGTTGCAACGTAGGTTATGGCATTTGCAACGCCCCACAAGTTGTTCTGCTCACGCTTGGCGTATTCCGTGATGTAGTAGTGGACATATTGAGAAAGACGCTTTCGCTTTGCAATTGCCTCAACGACACGCAACTTCTCGTCTGGCGAGAGTTTTATCTGAATAGCCTTGAGCATAAGCGTCTCAAAGCCAATCGCTTGTTCAAGGGCTTCACGAAGGGTGTTCCGCACAGAAGCGAGAATGTCTATCTTGTTGCCACGATGGATTGTTGCTGGTCTCCAGATGCCTTTGCTGGATGTCATACCATTCGAGCAGACGAGACGTTTCCAGAAAGGATAGAAGATTATACTCGAAGTTCCCTTTATGCTGTTGCAGACACGCAGACCAACCTGAACTATGTCGCCGACATTCCTGCCAACCTGATTCTCGAAAATGTAGGTCTTCCAGACACGCCTGTTGGTTCTGAACTCGCTCGTTTCGAGAACTGATATTCCCTGTTCGGCAAGCTCGTTCTCGACCATCCGCCACAACTCGTGATGCTTGACTTCTGTGAACTTCTCTGTGACAACTGCATAACCGAACCAGCGACCATCAGAATTCACCGAACGGATGACAACTGGTTCAACACGCTTCCTGCAGGCATCAAGAATAAGATTGTTTCGCTCATTGTAATCCCTGACAGACCTGACCTCTGAAATTTTCAATCCGAGACGTGAGACAAACTGGTTCTTGCTTGTGACATCGTGGAGGAAAACTTCCTCACCGCTCGGAAGAACAAGCCGAATGTATTCGATCAGTTTGCCGTAACCACGCTTGCGGAAGCGGTAGAACTGGACATCCTGCAATTCTGATGGGCTGACTTTGAAATCCCTAAAATCTCCCATTTTTACACCTCCCTGCTCGCAAGTCCGAAGACATTGCGAACTTTAAAGTATCGACACTTTGTTTGAGAATTAGATTTGGTATTTAAAAAGGTTTCGGTTAGCTTATTTGGTGCTTTTGGCGAATGCGTTCCTTATCGCATACGCCACACCGCCGAATATCGCAAGAACCCCAACAACTACGCCAAATGCCACAAGCACATTGACAAGAGGATCTGTCATTCCAGTAAAGAAACCGCTCAACCCATCTCCCGCTTCGGAAAGAACCCTGAACATTGTAGATGGTGGTGTTGGAGGCATCACTTCAAGCATGACAGTGTATTCCTTGTTGCTGTCCATTGTTATTGAATCGCTTTTCGTTTGGTATCCGTCTTTCTGCGAAACAATTGTGTGAGGGGTCAAATAGGTTATTCCAATGCTGTCAACATACAGCTCCCTGACCCACATTTCCAACAAGCTGTCAGTAAATTCAATGAGCAGGTTGTTCAAGTAATCATATACATCAACAGTTGCACCAAATGAGTTGTTCACCGTGAGCTTCCAATATAAATCTATCTGTGAGGTGTCACCAGCGGTAAGATTCTCCTTTTCCTCAATGGTGCAGTTATACAATTCCAAAGTTGATGTGCCCCTTGTCTTCACTCCAGCATAGCCGTATGATGGATCAAGCACATTATAAACAGTATTGTAGGAAACAACATGACTATCTCCATATAAATCCATAGCAGAATACACCCCATCTATGACAGAGTTGTTGACAGTTCCATTTGAGTTGTAATACCTGATACCATAGTAACTTTCCGATGCAACAGGTATGTCAATGTCCATATTCTCCATGTTAACATTCGAGTCCTCTATCTGAAATACCCAATAAGAATTGTTGAAGTATTGGAGATCCGTTGTCGTGTCATAAAAGTTCGCAGTTGAATCCGTAACGCTGATCAGGTAATAACAATCAATGCCCGCATAATTTTGCATCGTGGAAAAGTGCGTGCCATAGAAGTTTATGTTGTCTGAAAGTTCAACTACTGATTGGTCAATCCCTTCTATTGCATTCCCTTCCAAATTCATATTTGTGCAGTTGTGCAGATAAAGAGAATTGTATGCCGACATCAGGTAAGAATTCTTTATCGTTCCATTGTCAATTCCAAAAACTTTGAGTCCAGCACCATCACTGCTCTGACAGGAGTTTTGCGTCATGCAGTTTATGAACATATCATCTATGTAGAGATTGCTGTAAGCACCTTTGGGCGTGTCATAAGTGTTTATTTGCAGTGCACTACATGGCGTTCCATATATGTAGTAATCAACATTTTCTATGCGAATGTTGTCACCATGAATAACGAAATCACCACTGCACAAGATGTTTTCTGGATAGTGGATGTATATCGAGCTGTCGGAAAGCGTGAAGCCATCACTGTTAGTCCACCAAAATATTGATTGTTGCGGATCTTCATTCGTATAACTGTATATATGTATTGTTTCATTTGCTGTGGTTGTGTTGGTGACACTACCAGAATCATGCACATGGAAGTAATGCGTTCCCCTGATGTGCCATTCGTTATTTTCCATCAGAACATTGTTTATATCACCAGTAGTGTGCAAACCTATGTTGTAAGACCCATCTCCCGTGTTGTCAGCCGTTGCGTTCAATTTAGAATTCCTGATTGTTATCCCGTCAACATTATCCAGCTCAAATATGTTCGCAATATCATCACCGTAGGTTGTAAGGTTTTCGATAAGTATATCGCTTATCGGACTGCTTGATCCCCTTACATACACATATCTTGATGTCACATTATGCACAACACTATCTTTGATGGTTGTTCCACTGCCACGAATTGTTATCCCATCTGCCGTGTTCTCAACAAGCACATCTTCAACATAGTTGTTTGATCCACGCACAGTTAAACCATAATCCGAGTTGTAAACTTCAGCATTATAGAGATAGTTGCCATCTCCATAAAGATAAAGCTCATCTTCCAGACCGCCTGCAAAATCGCAAACGACATTCCTCACTGTGTTGTTGTTTGAATTGCCAACATAGAATGCACCATTACCGCTGAAATGCAGGTTGTCGAAAATAGAGTTGTCAGAGTAAGAAACACTAAACGAGTAAAATGAATTGCTGAAATCGAGGTCAAGGAAGTATGAGTTATCGCAATCATAACAATATATTCCTGTGGATGGGTTATTGTGAGCTTCAACACTCTTCAGTGTCATGTTACTCACAGTGTCAAAGGTTATGCCATTAAAGGTTGAGCTGTTAAATGTCACATTTTCAAACCACAGGTTGTTTGAATATGACACATACCCGCCATCCTCATCAAAAGTGGAAAAGACAGTGTTGTAGACCGATACATCATCCATGTTTGTAAGAAGAATGCCACGATACCCATTGGTCACAGTTACATTATCAACTGTGACACCAGTATAATCAGCAGGATTGTAGACATCACCATAGAATTTCAACGTGGAACTCCCAGAAGCACCAACATTTGTGAAGCTCGAATCTTCAACTGTTATGTTGTTACAATCCTCGCAGATTATCCCCTGTCTCTCCACATTGCTGACAACAAGATTTCTGATGTAAGTGTTGTTCGTTCTCAAAAATCTTATCCCTTCATAAGAACCCGTTATTGTGGTGTCATATATCTGAACTCCGTCAAAGTTATTTACATATATCTTGTAATTATCAGTCAAGTTGCAGTTTTTGATTGTGGCATTCGTATAGAAATCAAGAAGAACAATGCCACCATAATCTGAATTTGTTCCCACATTTGTTATGGAATAGCCAGCACAGTCAAAAATAACATCATCTGCATCTATCTGTATACAGTTGGTGTCATTTCCAGTTATGCTCTGATTAAGCACATACTCTCCACTGCTTGAAATCGTTTGGCATGAATCTATGTAGGTCAAAGCAGATGCCTGTGATAGCAAAAAAACTAAACTGCAAAGAAAAATAAATGTGCCCAATCTATGCCCAAACTTCATAAGAAAAGATTGCCGTTATGATTTAAATGTATTTCGGAAATGGCAGAATGTCATGCTTGACGGAGTGTCATATTGTTACAGAAGAAGGAAAACAATTGGAGAAAGCTTTAAATATCTTTGCACCTATTAGTTGTTGGGGATGCCTGCCTCCAAGCTTCCCCTTTTTCTCATTTCTCTGGTTCTTGGGCTGGGCGATCCGAAAATTCTGGAGGAGGCAGTGTCGGAATTTCAATGGTCATACCGCCAGACGGCTTGACTGGTATGTCGAGTGAATACTTCTTCGCTATGAGGACAACAAACTTGGCGAGCTCGAAATAGGATTCTTTGGCGTATTTTATGATGAGCCACAGGGGAAACTCCCTCGTTCTTCCGTTGTTGTCCTTGAACTCGACCGACTTGCCTATGCGGTGAGAGTAGTTCGTGAGTATGATGAGCTCGGCAACGGAGAGAGGTATCATAAGCTTTTCGTGTGTGTTCTCCTTGATGAAATTGAGCCGTTCAATTATTTCCTGATCTGGCTCATCCTCGGCTGACACGAGAGCGAGGCAGATGGTGAGCGAAAGCGTGTAGAATTCACGAAGGGCGTATATCTTCCAGAACAGATCAAACAGATATTGCAGGACTTTCAAGTTATCACCTCTCACGCATTTTCCTGATTATCAGATCAGCTTTCCTTCCTTTTATTTCCTTCCACTTGAGAGTGCAGAGCGGTGGGCGGAAAACCAGATCATCCCTGTCGGCGAACATATAGCAGGCTCTTGGGCGGGTATGGTAAATCATGCACCTTTTGTCAGCATCATTCAGTGCAACGCATTTCGAAGGAACAAGGATATGGAGCTTTCCGTCAATCTCCTTAACCTCGCATCCGTGGGCACGAAAATACCTGCTGTCATCTTCGTAAACCTTGTCAACCACAAAGTAGAGATGTCTGCAACAGAATGCGTTGCATCTGGTCGGGTCGCATTTTCCAGTAAGCTTGTAAACCCGACCTTGGATTATCCTGAATTCCTCGCCTTCAACTATCATAAGATCACCAAAACTCAAAGTCTGGGAAAAGGGTCGCAAGCACGTAGATGATCAGGATGCAGAGCATAATCACTGTAACCAGTATTACGAAGAACGACCACGGATCAAACTCCTTTGACCATATATCCATACTCACGCACCCCTGAATTTTGGAAACACGATTCTGCGTTCTGGCATAGGCTGAATTCCCTGAATCATGTTCAGTCGCTTTATTATCTCATCAATCTGCTCCTCTATCAGGCTCATCCTTTCATCAACTTCTGCAAGAACCTTCATCAATCCGACAAACGGATTTTCACGCTGTGTGGTTGTTCTCACCTGCGGTTGTGCGTAAGATGGCTGAACCTGTTGTGCTGGCTGTGGCTGAACTGGTTGAGATGGCTGAACCTGTTGAACTGGTTGTGGCTGAACTGATTGGGATGGCTGAACCTGTTGAACTGGTTGTGGCTGGACTGGTTGAGATGGCTGGGCGGGTGTTGTCTCGAACGGAATTGGTGGTTGCACAGGCATCGGCAGGACAAGTTTCTCGCTGTTTTCGGATTTCTTTTTCCTCTTCAGCATACTTATCAACCTCCTTATTGATTTAATAATGAAGCCGAATGTTTTATAATAAAGCCAGCTGATGAATATGAAAGTTCGGGAAGTCGCCCTGACTGATTGGCGGAACATCTCACTGGGTGAATCTGAATCTCTATCGAAACCCTCCGTGAGGTAGTTGAGCCATCGTTCCAAGTCTGATTTGGGGTGCTTCTGTTTCCTGTATTTCGGGTCGATCCGCCTGCGTAAAGCTCCTCTAATCTGGGGCATAGATGATCGCCTCTTGTATCCACACTCCTTCACCGAACGTATTTATGTAATACGCCATCCTGACGTAAGTTCCAACCTGACAATTGTCTATCATATATTCATTAAAGCAAATTCCATGCTCGACTTCAAGAGGATTCTCGATGGTGACATCAGAAGGCTTGATGTTTCCGCATCTGTTCTCCACGACAAGATTTTTCACGTTGACAAGAATTTTGTTGTGCTGTATTTCGATTATCTGACCATCGGCATAGGCAAGCTTGCAGGATGGGTGAAAAGAGAAGAATAAGAGGAGTGATGCAAGGATTAACATAACAAGCAATATGCAGAAGTCGATCCTCAAGTAAAAGGGCTTCTTCTTGAACTGCTCATCAAACTCAAAGTCGTTATCTTCCATATTCCACCTCAACAAATGATACAACACTCCTGTTGGGGAAGATGTAACGCTTTGAACCGCTCTGGAGAATCATCACACCTGTCCGCTGGTCGATGAACTTGAGAATCCCGATTATGAATTCTGGAACATATTTCGAAGAACGCTCATCCCTCCTCAAGTGTATTTTCACGCTCTTTCCCAGAAGCTTCCTGAAAATCTCATCCATCTTTATCAACCTCCTCTGGATTTGAAACATCACCAAAGGCAAGCTTGTGCAGTTCGCCGACTTTCGACTCTATCTCCCTCAACCTGTTTTCGAGATTTTCTGGTGCTTTCTTGGTCAATCCGCCGAACATAACATAGCGGATGATGAGGATCATACCTATTGCGTGAAGGATGTTTATCGGAGGAGTCCCATTTGGTGCTTTGACTCCTGCAACTGATGAAAACAATATGGCGAACCCAACCGCACCCTGATAGTATAGATACATATAGATTCCCGCAACAACGAGAACGCAGAGAGACAGGTAGTAGAACATAACACGACCGCCAGCGAGCGACTTGTCGAGATATGCCATATAGATTGATCTCCAAGCTTTGTAAAGGTCATCAAACATTTTTCTCCCTCCTAAAAATTTTAAGGAAATCAGACGAATCGAGCGAGCTCATACGCCTGACATCCTCATACCAGATTCGCAGATTGACTGATGGGTCGATTTTCTGCATAGGCTTGATCATTTCGGACTTGTGCTCCGAAAATTCGAGGACAAGCTCCTGAAGAAGCTTCTTTGGTATGGGCTGATGGAAGCGAATCTCGATTATTATTTTTGACGTTATCATTTCTTCTCACCAATCACACTTGAGGATACCATAATTTTCAGGTTCGGGTCAAGTTCACGAAGCGGTTTTATGAAGGAAGGGGTTTGCTTGAGCTGGATACTGAAAATCTCGACCAGCTTCTCAAGGAGTTCCTCAAGGGTCGAAATCTCTCCGTTCCTCCTCGCTTCCTCAACAGTTTTGCGGATTTTCTCGCTGAAAACGAATTCTATTCTCAAGACGGCAACACCACTCATCTTCTCACCTCGTCAGACAACAGCCTCGCTTATTTTGTCATAATAGCTGTTGAACAGGTTGTAGAGCTCCTTGTTTCGTGATTTCAATATCCGCAGGAGCACGGCAAACTGGAACTCGTTTATTTGCAGGGGAGGTATTTCGAGCTCTTTGACGTTGACAACCTTCAGTTCGAATATGAACACTCAAATCACCCTCCTTGTGCACCCTCCACACTTTCGCCACGTGTTTTTCCGATATATCTCACGTGCGGATTGAGGTTGATGGCTTCTCTCTGGACACGAACGAAATCCTCTGTTTGCTGGTAGAGTGTGTCCAGCATAGCAACATCACGTGCCTTTGCAAAGGCGAACAAGTCCATATTCACGATATCGCCATTCTGATCTGTGAGTATCGGATAATAGTAGTAGCCAGCAACATCGAGACCTTCGCCCTTTATGATGATTGCATCTTCTCCCTCGATGATGAGGTCGTTCGGGATCGTGAATGTCCTGACCTCCCGCTGTTTCGTTTGCGGATTCCTTGTCTCGATTTTCCATTCCTTGTTGAGATTCACCTTGATTATGAAGTCGTTCTTCCAAAGCAGGAACTTGCGTCTGTTCCAACAGAGGAAGTTTCGGAATCCATCCGAAGTGATGCATTCGCCGAGATAGTAGCCGACAATCTTGTTTCCGAAGCGACCAGCAATCTGGACAATATCGTAGCGGTTGAAGAACCCAGCAAACTTGAACACCCCGCTGACAACCAAACCGCCGATTCCAGAAATTAACGCAAGGATGAAGGATGGAACATCATCAGTGACGAGTGCTATAACAAAAAGGAGAACGGAAATGAATATACCAACAGCGAGTATGTATATCCAAATCTTGCTTTCCTTTATCCGCTTCTTGTTGGCGTGCAGTCTGCACAACGCACGTGTGCGGTTGTAGTCGAGAAGGAAGACATTCGCCTTTTCACGCTGGGTCTTGATCCATTTTATGATGTATAGCAGAACGAAAACTATAACGCCAGTTATGAGGAGCGGTAGCCAGAAGGCAGAAATGAAATCAAGGACAGCCTGCATAGGCGAAAGGATGCCCTTGGACTGGGCTGGCTGTTGCTGTTTCTCACGCCTGATAACCTCGACAGCACTCACGCTCAACGGAAGAAGCAGGAAAATGCAAAAGATCACGAAGAGCAGTTTAGCTGACACCCCAAGTCTCATGTGAAAATATTGGCAGGTAAGATTTAAATAAGTTATCGATAGCCTGAAGAAGAAAAAAGGAAGACGGGGGAATCCGAAGATTCCCTGCGGTCGGATCAGCCATTTTCAGCGAAGCCCGTGAGGGGCTTATCTGGAGAAGGAGCTTGTAGCTCCCCCGACAGCCCTCTTGATCACGGAGGCTACGCCGTAGAAAATGGCAAGTATCCCACCGACAATCCCCAGTGCAAGGACTATGTCCACCACTGGGTTCTGGATCGCCGACAGGAATGATCCGAGACCGCTTCCCGCTTCGGCAAGCGTCTCGTTTATGCCCATAGTCACACCCCGTTACTCCAACCCGTTCCAAACCTCCTGCGAGGCTTGACGGCGTGCATTCATAGTTAGTCCACCCTGCACGAGGGTCTGGTATAGGACTAACTCATTTAAAAATTTGGCAACATCCTTTTTAAGGTTTACGAAAATGGCAGATTTTCTTAAACATTTGAGATTTCTTCTATGAATCTTTCGACCGCTGGTTTAAACTGCCAGAGGAATTTGAACGCCTTGTAGTAGAAAAACACGAAGGCGACCTGAACCGCAAGGAAGACTATCAGGAGTATCGTGATTGTTATCCACTGGGAAAACAGGATGGCGGTGTTGTAGATTGATGTGAAGAATGCCTCAATGCCTTCGAGTATCGGGATTCCCTCCCAGCCGAAAAGCCCCTCTGACTGATGACCGCCAGTGAATGCGGACAGGAAGATGCTTCCAACTATGAGCATTGCGATAAGACCGAGTGCAAGTGTCATTCCAGCAACGCCATTCATCTGCTACCACCTATCCTATACCCAGTTAATTTGTATATCAGATATCTTATAAGCATGAAGACGAATATCGGTATTCCGAAAACCGCCAGCACTATGATTGCGATTGAGTAGATGAGCCACGCAATCTCCCACATATCGCCCATCAGGGAAACGAGAGAACCTATTGAACCAGTTATGCTGATTTCGGAAGAGCTGATGCCAGAGCAGTCAACGAATTCGAGCGAGGCGTCTGTCGGGATGAACTCAACCTCGATATAATCGTAAGCGGAATTGTTGATGAACTGAACAGCGGAAGCGGTGAACTCGCAACGAAGATACTTTGCGGTGAATGGATTCTCGTTGTATGATATGCGGTAGTTCTCATCCTCGTAATCGAGGTTTATCTGGATGTATCCAAACTGATTCCACGTGTCGTAATCCGTTGTGTAGAAAGAGCCAGCAACTGAACCTCCGCAATCGAATGTTATGCTGATGTTGTCGGCGAGACCAGTGTCATTCTGGTTCTGGCGGATATACCAGCCAACCGATTCTGACGACTCGTGGAACGCCAGCCAAGACATAACCGATTCCGTGTTGTTGAGATAGAGCTTCGAGATGGCGATTTGCTGTGCGGAAGCTGTTGGCAGGAGTAGGAAAATCAGGATTAAGCCAGCGAATGCGATTTTTTTCATGTTTCACCTCTCGCAAATATTTTGTGACCAGTGACTTTATAGACAGCCCATCTTATCATCATGAAGATAACAAAAGGAAGCCCTATGACAAGGAGAATCACCGCAAAAATCTGAATTACAATCCATAACGTTGTGAAGATGTTGAGATTGCTTGTTATGACCGTAAGGGTTTCGTTGATCTCGGTTTCTATCAGGTTTGTTCTCGCCCTCTCCTCGCAGTAGCTCTGGACTGTTTTCACATTCGTGTCAAGAAGTGGAACAAGCTCAACGTTGAATGTTGTGTATCCCTCGTTTCCCTCGACCTGCAAATTTGTCGCACTTGTAATGTTGCACTCGCCATCCATAGCCTGAAAGGGGAAGACGCCCATATAATACACAGTATGCGGATCGGAAAATCTACGCTTGAAGCTTATCTGACCAGACTCGACCCAGCTTGAGTAGTCAGTTGTTGTGAATGCGGTCTCGGACTCATCTCCGTTGCAGATGAAACTGACATCGAAAGAGTCGTAGGGAGGAGAATCGCCAATATTCGCACGGATGACGATGTAGTAGTAAAGATTGGTGTGGTTGGTGATAAAGCGAATCTTGGCGGTTCGCATAGCAGATGAGTTGTAGTAGTCATCAAACTTGAAGGTGAAGCGACCAGCACCCGTGAAGCGGTAGAGGTCTTCCTCTGGAATGGCGGACACAACTGACGCTAACATAATCAGGCATACTGCAATTGACCCCAAGGCAATTGTTTTCTTCATGATATCACTCAAAGTGCGAGATGAAGGATTATGTATATGATGGTTGGAAGGAGTATCAAAACGGCAAGGGCAGATTTGACACTGCCAGTCCATTTGAGCGTGAACACGAACGCCAGACCTCCTATGACGAGCATAATTATTCCCCACAAGCCAGACAACGCCATGCCGAAAAACCCGCCGAACACATAGAGCTCGACTGGGTTGTAGTAGAGATCAATCGTTTCGTTGCCATCAAAGAAGTATGTGCCGAGGTTGTAGAGCAGACGCTGGCTGATCGCACGATACTCGCAGTAGCTACATTCCGCAACATATCCAGACGGCAGAACCTTTTCCCATCTGATGTTGTTTCCAACAATATAGAGCGTGTAGTTTCCCTTGTCGAAAAGGCAGATTGTTGCAGAGCCGTTCTCGTATTTCCCATGCCACATACATTCGGTGTAAGCGTCTGGGGGGCAGGTGTATTTGTCCTGACCAAAGAGGCGTTTCAGAGTCGGATTCAGGTTCTTGACCGCATAAATCCACGCAAAGTTGTTTATGTATTTCGAATCTGGCGTCATAGAGACGTTGTTCCACAAGCGGATCGTTATGCAGAAGTCCGTTTCGTTGACACGGATCGTTCCATTCGAGTGCAGAGAAGTGTTATGGAGGTAGGCATATACGTCAAAATCGTGGATTCCAGCAACGCTCGGAATCCAGTAAACGAGATAAGCACCAGTCGTCTCGTTCCACTCCATAGTTGCGGTGATATTTTCTATTGTTATGTTCACAGTCATATTCGGGACATTCTCATCGTTGTCACGCAGGATGGCATAAATCAGCAGTTTCGAGCCAACCTTCCCAAACGGCGGATAGTAAAGCGTGAGGGTGGCATTTGTTGGCGACTTGAGGAGAGTGAAATAAACAGATGCAACTCCTATACTGCCACCAGTGTCCTCGGCGAAAACACGAAGATAATTCGTTCCGTTGACAAGACCATGCAATTCGGTGATCGTGGCGTTTGGCGTGAAATAGTGGTTTATCCCATCGTTGAGAGTGAACCACCACTGTTCTATCGGCTCGTCAGCAACCACTTCGAGAGGGACTTGAGTGCCAGCGTAAGTGGTGTTCAGAGGGGAGATTATCTGGATGGTTGGAGGTTTGGCATCAGTTATGAAGGTTATGAGCTGGCTTCCAACGTTGTCAAAGCTGTCGTTCGCATAGATCGTGAGATTGTGCCCGCCTTCAGAAAGACCGCAGATGGTTATGTTTGGAGTGAAGACAACAACTTCATCCGAATCAAGCTGATAAAACCACGTGTCAACTGTTTCATTCGAAGTCACGTTTATGTCAACGCAATTCGTATTGTAAACAATCGGCTCTGGCGAGTCAACAAAAATGTATGGAGGATCGTCATCGTAATAGCAGGAGAACGATATGTTCGGATTTGACGTGTTGCGATTCCCGACAATATCGTATGCTTCAACGAGTGTCCAATCGATAGACGGGTTCGTCTCAATGCACTCAAAATCATAGTAATACCAGTCGCCCTCCTTTATGAACGTGTAGTTCATGCCCTCTATAGTTCCGTTGACGAAGTCAACATCAATATTGTCCGTGACATTACACTTCAGGCGGGCAATCTCGTTGTTTGTCAGGATCGTGTCGTTTATCTGGCAGGAATGGATGATGGGTGCTTCTGTGTCATTCTGCTCAGCACGGAGGTAAACTTCGGAAAAATAATGCGGGTCATAAGAGAAGAACCTCAATCTGGTGTAGTCCAAGCCAGCAACATTCGTTTCGTAATCGACAAGCGAACTGACGTTTATATTGAACCAACCTGTTCCGAGCAGGGTTTCCTGAACAAACTGGTCTTGTGCTATTGACTCGTTGTCGGAATAGGCGTAAATCGTGAATGTCCCATCTCCAGAGCTCGTCTTCCTCACACGCAAGAACCAGTGATAATCTGGATCATAGGTTTTGTTCCACTTCCCAACGATGGCAGTTCCGTTGTCGAAATTGGCAAGTATGGAGCTGATCCTGACATCATCTATGAAAACCTCGTCATTACCATAATCCAACAAGACTTCGAAATAGAGGGTGAGTTCGCCATTGAGGTCATAAGTAGGCTCATCGAGAATGAACGAATGGAAATGCCAAGAATCATCATCATACGCATCATCCCATGTCGCTATGGTATGATCAACGCCTGACGCATCTATCAGGTGAACTTCAAGATACTCTGGTGACTCCATATTACGCATCCTTCTCCAGAAGGTAAGGTTCAGGGAGTCCGAGTGGGATGTAAAATTCCGCTCGATTGTGCCAACAGTATCACCGAATGTGCCAGCAAACCTCAAGCTGTAAGTTCCGTTGTGCGACAAGCTCGAACTAACAGATATGTCGAGACCACCGCCCTCATCCTCAATCCAATTCGTTGACCATCCAGTTCCGCCAGTATAGTCGCCACTTTCGAAACCATCATACTGCGTGACGTTGTAGTATCCGTTGAAATGGTATTCTTCGGTGAGATACGTAGTCGAATCGTTATTGTCGGAAACGCCAGAAGTTATGTCAATGCGTGAATCGAATGCACTATCATCCGTCTGCGACACGTTTCCACCGACAAGATATTCTGCTGGAACTGGCGAATAATCGACCACATATATCGGGTCTATGACAATCCTCGAACCGAAGCCGATCCGCTCGTAAATGTAGTCATCGCCGTTTTCCTGAACGGATTCGGTGCTGACGGAAAGGAGCTTCCCATCGACTTCGGGGCTCTTGAACACAATCCGACCTTTCCCATGCTTCCTGACAAGATACTTGAACCAGAGGTTCGTGTTCGCAAATTGTCTGGAAGGCTTGAAAACGTCTGCGGAGATCTTCAGCCTGTTGGAAATTATCTCGTAGGTGACCTTCATAAAGTCATTCGCTATTTCAACACGATTGCCTGAAACAACGCTGACGCTCGAATTCAGGAAGAGGTTCTTGGTAAGGCGGTTCACTTTCGTGGCTGAATCACGCTCAACGATTGAAACCATAACCATCTTGAATTCATGTGGCTTCCCATTCTTGTCAAGGTTCAGCTTATCGAACATCCTCACTTTCTGCGGATTAAACTTTTTCGGAAACTCAACAAGCAGGCAGTTGTTCTCCATAATTATCGTGTTGGCGGTGTATGAGACTCTCGATTCGCCACATGGGTCGAGAGAAAAGATTTCGGCTTTAGCTCCTATCGATAAGAATACAAATAAGAGAATTGCAAGCCCCATTCCCAATATCCTTTTCCCGCATACTGACCACATCACAACCTACCTCAAAACCGAAATTATGCCCTTGAACGCCAAAGCAAGCAATCCCACAAGCAGGAACGCTATGAACAACGCAACCAACAACACGAACATCGGGTCATAGGTCGCACCTATGAAGGAGAGCAAGCCCGCCTGCGTGCAATATAGCATACCAGTCACTGTTGACTGGTCGCAGGCAACCTCAACCTCGCCAACACACACGCCTTCGTCTTCATCGCACATATATTCGCATTCAACTATATCCATAATGCAGATTTTATCAGAAGAGCACTTGTAACTGGCAAGGTGCTTCGAGTCTATGCAGTAGTTGGAATCGTAACACTCCGAATCAAGACCAGTCGGGCACTCCTCATCAGTAGTTTCCACGTAGCAACCTCCCTCGTCATCACACAATACGCACGACTCAAGATCGTAAACGCACACGCCATTTTCACACCTTCCGTTGTAATACCACACGTTGCCCTTGCAGAATGTCGCAGAACAGCCAAGATCGGTGTTGCATTCCTGATTTGCAGAAGTGTTCGAAAGGTAGAAGTCGTAAGTGTAAACATAGGTTGTGTTCGTTATGCTGATGGTGTCACTCTGGAATTCGGAAGCAGACGTAAGATTTATGTTCGCAGTCCAAGAAGCCCGATCATCCAATAGGACAAAAACCGCTGGGAAGTCTGTCGCATAGTTTCTGTCGAGCAGGATTCCATCATCATCAAGATATGTCCCATTCTGTGCACCGCCGATCCTGACGACCACGGTGTCCCCCTCGTAATGCACGCCATCCTTCCAATAGACATCTACCAGAACCCTTGCGTGGATTGGGTCGAACTGGACATTCTCCGAACGCTTGAAATCGGAAACGCCTGTCGGGTCGGACTTTTCCGTGAGCTTGAAGCTGATCGTGTCCGAAATGTAACCATCCTTGCTGATGTCGGCAAAGTAGTCGGCTGGAGTTCCATGAAGCGAGAGATAATACGTTGTGCTCGTGTTCGTCAAGACGAACGTGGCAGAGCCGTATGGCGTAAGGCTGAAAACCGCCGAGCCAGTCGAGTCAGTAGTTTTGGTCTCGCTCCCGACAGTGACACTCGCACCATCAACTGGTTCGCCAGAAAACGAATCGAAAACCCTGATTGTGAAATTGTATTCGTTGACCCATCCGAGATTGTTTGACGGAGAAGAGATGTATGTGTAGCCGTTCGGCGAAAGAACCGAGATGTTCGTCATAGTCACGGTTGTCGGTTGCCAGCCAGATGCGGTGATCATAATCGCATTACCAGTCAAGCAGGGAGTTGTGACAACTGGATTTACTCCAGAAGCCGTGTAGGAATAGTTTGCGGAAAGGCAGGTTATTGTCGCAGTCACTGAAATATCCTCCGAAGCAAGGGTGTTCATATTGAGCCCTCTCGCAAGAATCTTGAACGGATAGTATTTCTCGTTGTAAACATATACGCCGTCAATAGTCGTGTCATTGACCTCACGCTCGTATGCTATCAGCTTGTTTCGTTCGTTCAAGTATCCGTCTGACATACTTATGTTCTCGGCAAGGGTGTTGTCCCAAGCGTAGTAAAGCGTGTTACTTGAGAAGGTAGAGAAGTCGCTTGTGACAGCCTTCCATGTTGTATTGCCGAAACGCTGATAGAAAACATCGTTCCAAGAGCGGTAGTCGAGACCAGTATATGAGTAAGGAAAACTGCCATCACAATCGGTGCACCAAGTATCAGCAACAGTCGGACATACTATAATGTCGCTTCCTGTCGAACTTCCGTTCGTAAGATAATGAAAATTCTTGTATAGATAACCAGTTCCGCCCCAATTCGCCTTTACGCACATATAACCCTCAAGTTCTGTAACCTTTAGACTTGAAAATGAATTACCAGATGCTCCATATTTGGATTCAAAAGCGAGTATGACAGGGGGGTCTATCCTTGTTTGGTCAACAAAATGAACGCCCCAACGATTACTTCCATAAACGGAAGGTATGTTCATGTAGGTGCTCAATGTTCCATCGAATTTGTAAACAACGTTCTTGTGGACAATGTAAAAAGCACCATCGTAGTAAGTCACGTCATAAGGCAGGTGGTAGTTGTCGAAGTAGCCACGAACGAAGCTCGACATATCGGTTGATATGAACCCGACCTCACGGCATCCGCCAAACACTTCATCCCAGACATTCGCACATCCGTAAGCGAGATTCTCATAGTGGCGACCATTCACGCCCCACGAGTATTTCAGATGAAGACCACGTTTTGAGGAGTCATCATCATAAATAACAAGCAGGCATTCCGAGTTATCTGGCGAGCACGCAACACGTGGATCGTAGGGAAGAGACGTGTCCCAACAACCAACAAGCGGATCGACCGAATCGCACCTCCTGAAAGCCAGAACGCCAGACGTGAACTCAATCTGTGCAGACGCAGAAGGCATTAAGGAGATTGACAAGAGTGCAATAGTAACGACTATAGCCAGAATTCCCCCTATTCTCATAATTATCTAATCGACACGATAATTTAAAAGGTTTTCGAATATGGCAAAGGGAGGCTGGCTGGAAGGCACAAACCCGCATGGAAGTAGTGTGTTGTGTGCCAGCCTCCCCCTACCCAAATGGCTGGGGTCTGCAGGAATAATTTGACGATAGAATTTAAAAAGATTAATAGCCAAAATTAAATTGTCGATATGTTTCTTGGGGTGAAAGGGTGAGGATAGACTTAAACAATGTGAAATTCGAAGTTGACCCGATGACAGAACATAAGATTCAAATGCAAATGAGGAACAACCCAAGATTTGCAGAGATTCTCAACATCAACATCACGGACAAGATTTACGGCTACATCAATTACAAGATCAAGATGCGTGAAAATATCAATTTTGCCATAAAAGGGGAGACAAGATGCCTCGCAGGTGATACCCTGATACCAACAAACGAAGGTGTGAAAAGAATCAAAGACATCAGGGTTGGTGAAAAGGTTTTGTCATATGCAACTTCGCCGTCTCGCAGATATTTCACGTGGATGCCAGTCACAGAAAAGTTCAAATACGAAAATCGGGAAACGCTTGTCATAAAATTCACGGATGGTAGTGAGCTGAAATGCACACCCAACCATCCTCTATACAAGCTGACAAGCAAGGTGAAAATACATAGCAAGGGAGCAAATGCGTTGCGTTGCAGGGGTGCTTGGGTTGAAGCATCAAAGCTGAAGTCTGGCGACAAGATACTATCTCACAAATGCCCATTCTTCAAAATCATAAGGAGCATAGAGAAGGGAAGGAGAGAAACTGTTTACGACATGCACATCCCACAAACGCACTGCTTCATCTCGAATGGTGTCCTGTCGCACAATTCGGGAAAGTCAACTGTTGCTATGTCGTTTGGAGTTTACATTTCGAGCTTAACGCACGTTCCGTTCACGCCTTATCACATCTGTGCGAACGAGTCCGAGTATTATCAGAAGGTCAAGGGGGCGAAATTCAACGAGGTGTATCAGATAGACGAGCAGAAAGAGAGCAAGTGGGGAATTGGATCGTTCAGGGAAGAAATGAGCATAATGGACATACAAAACATAGTTGCGAAGCAGTGCATTCACACAATCTGGATTTACCCAACAGACTTCATAGCACGAAATTCTGTTTACGGATTCGAGACGTATGGGAAAGACCTCAATTACAAGCTTGTGAGATGTATTGTTTATGATCTTCGCAAGTCAATTCTTGGACTGATGCAACCGCTCGGATATGTTATTGTGCCAAAATACCAAGACCCCGCATATCAGAACCTGCCAGAAGACCAGTGGAGCGAATACAGATGGAAGAACAAATATGAACTGAACAGACCAGATTTCGACTCGCTCCTTGAGGAGTTGTATGAACAGAAGAAGGATGAATGGATAAAGGCTGAACAAAGAAGAGAGACTGGCTATCATCACAAGGAAAGGTTCAAGCTTGGGCTATGGCTGAAAAAACTGCCAGAGTTCCAGAACGCAGGCAACAAGAAGAAGCAGAGAATAATCGCAAGGCAGATTTTCCCAGACCTAACCGAGCAGGAGATTGACGAAGTGGTTGAAATCGCACGCATGGACATTGATCTGGAAGATATTGAAAAAATGAAAGAGAAGTTCGAGGAAACGGAAAAGAAAGATCGTGAGAAGGCGGGAGGGCTCGTCATTCAGCAAGATGATGAAAAAAAGAAGTAGCAGGGGCAGATTGACTGCCCCTGTGTTGGAGGCTTGTGTGCCGATGTCAGAGGGTGTCTTGGGGTTTCGCAGAAATGCTGTCTGCAACTGAACGGCTATTAATATGATCCTTGATTCCAAAACCGCCGACTCCCATTTCGGGTTCTGACTCTATGGGAACACGACCGATTATTCGGACTATTCTGTTTCTTGGAATCGTGTAAACGTGCCCAGAATCCACATCCTCAACTTCAACATTCTCGAAATTCAGGTAATCTTCAGCCCTGACAAGCATAATCCGACCAGCACCAGATTCTGGTTCTTCTTCAAGTTCAACCTTAAGCAAAATGTGTTCATTCGGATGCAACTTAACCAAACTGCGAGCAACCTTAAGATTCTGGTCAAGCATTTCATCATTCCTATAAACAGAACCCCTGAAGCTCATCGCCTCAAACCCTTCCTGCAGAGCTTTGCGTATGTCTTCGAGAGAAGCAGACAAGCTAATCCTATCCCTATGCAGACGATCCCTCTTCTTCCTTGACTCACCCCTGACCAAACGTGTTCGTTTCATAAGCCAATCACAAGTCTATGTTGTATGCAACATCAGGAGACAGTTCGCCAGTCACAAGGCGGGCGTGTATCCTGCGAATTCTCGGCAAGGAGAGTTTCGGCAGGACATCCTCAAGCGATTCTCCCCAAGCACAAATTTCATCGTGTAGCATCTGTAACTCTGCCTCCCCGCCAAGCGAAAGTATGTCCTTGATAAGTTCATTCTTCTCGCTAACCAAATCGAGCCTACGCTTCGCTAAAGCTCCACGAACAGTTCGTGGAAGTCTGCCCTTTCGCTTCACTATAACACCCTAAACCTTGAAGCCAGCCTTCTTGAGACACTTCTTCGTAATCGCTAAAGCATCCTTTTTTAGTATGACACCATACCGATTAAGATGCTTCTCTGTTTCTTCATTCCAATATTTGGTGAAAAGTTTAAGTTTTTCACGCTTGCTCAACCTACCCGCTCTTCCTCGTTTCCTTCTCATCATATCAAACCATACCTTTGCTGTATCTTGTAAAGTGTCCTCTGCGTTATCGGGTTTTTGCCAACGAGCATTTTTGAAGCCCCTTTGCCGACAAACTTAACCTCATCTGGCTTGAACTGAAACGAATGTGTAGCCCACTCGCCAGTTTTCTTGAGCTTCCCAGCAAGCCTGAATGTGTGCCCCTTGCGACCTATGTCATGCCTCCTGAAGCTCTTTGGATCGAAATCTTCAATAGGTCTAACCACAACGCTGATGTATCCCCTTCCACGCCTGACATACGGAAGCTTGTGATCCTTCAGCTTTCTCCCAGCCTTTTTCAACCTTCTCCTTCTCATTCACCTATCACCCTCCCAAGCAAATAAAGATGATAACGCTCATCATATTCTCCAAACTTCTTCATTATGCCAGCTATCAGCTTGTATAGGCGATCACGCTCTTTTTGTGTGAACCTTCTTCCGTGAGTAACCTCAAGCTGTTTTATGTAATCATTCACCCATGAATCAAATCTCAAGAGCTCATCGTCTGGCATATTGGATATGGATTTAGCACCAGATATGATCAATCCCATAATAGTCTTATCGTGCTTGAGCCTGAAAGCTCTCTTCCCAACAACATTCCGCTTCAACCTACCTCTCCTCATTTTCTCCCCTCCTTTAGTTTACGCTCAAGGTCATAAATATGCTTCATGTGACGCCTACTAATGGTATAATACGCTTCAACAAGGTTCTTCTCAAATTCCAACTCATCACGCAATCTCCTGATCTCGCTCTTCAGCCGTCTCACTTGGGAAGACAATCGCTTCCTCCTCATCTCAACCACTACTCCTTTTCACCCCTTGCAATTTTATCCTTCTGACGCTGAACCCATTCCATCTCTTCGGCAAGCTCTCTCCTGCCCTCATTTATCAGATCATAGACAGATTCACGACCAGCTCTTCTCAACCTGCTTCTTCTCATCTCAACCACTACTCCTTTTCACCCCTTGCAATTTTATCCTTCTGACGCTGAACCCATTCCATCTCTTCAGCAAGCTCTCTCCTGCCCTCATTTATCAGATCATAAGCACGATCACGATCCCTGAAAAGCTCCTGACGATCTCTCTCGACCAGCTCCCAGACATTCTCAAACGTTATGTCTCCCTCCCCCCCTTCGACAGCAGGCTTTTCCTCCATACGAATTTCTTCAGTGCGAACTGGAATCTCATGACGTGGGGGAGATTCAGCGTAAATGTTTATCACAGTTTTGGCGGAAGGCTTCTCTGGAACATAATGCGGTCTTTCCACTTGCGACTTCTCTTCTTTTTCCAATGGAGTCCCCTGCAACTCCTCCTCACTTTCTAATGATTCCGCCCGAACCCTTTCTCCCCTATCCACTCGTTCCTCCCGCCTCTCTTCTTTATCTGCCTCCCCGCTTTGTGCCTTTAAGTATTGCTCCCTCTCCTCATCGCTCATGCCAAGCGTTGATATCCAATCAGACAACTCCCTTGCCTTCTCTCCCGAAATCACCTTCATATACTCCTGAACACCCTTGCCAAGCAGATGAGCACCCTTCTTTCCGAAGTGAACAATCTTCTTCAGGACAGACTCGCCCTCTATCTTCGGTGATGGCTTACCCTTCTCCCAAGCCTGAAGCAACATCTTTCGCCTTCCAATCTCCTTGATAGCCTCTTCCTTCATCAGCCCAAGAGTCGGATTCGCAAGTGCATCCTTCTTGCTTATTCCAGCATAAACAAACAACCTATCGTTCGGAAGCTTGCGAACCAGATCGATAACCTCGTGCCTCAAAGCATCATTCTTAACGGACTTAAGCCTATCACGATTTTTCAAAGAGCTCATTCCTCTCGGCAGTCGGCTTTTTCTGTTCAACCTCTCACCTCAACACCAAACTTTTTGCAAAGGTTTCTCAATTCTTTATGATAAGACTTATGATACTCCGACAAATCCAAACCCCATTTCACCGAATCACCCGTTATGGTAGCAAGTGCATCCTTCATGTGAAGTATGATATCATCCGCCACTTCAATCAAAGCAAAGCGTTTAGTTTCACCAAGAACTTTCGCCTTCGCAACATCTTTCACCCTTTTATTGTAGGCATCTATCTTGGCTCTAAACCAATCATCATAAAACCCCTGCGTAAAACCACCATTCTTGATAAGCAAATCAATATACTTTTTCGCAAGCGGGAGAGCATATCTAATATCTTCAAATGCACGAATATCAAACGAACCGCCAATCCATATCACAGGATCTTTATATGGCGGAGTAGTTTCAGGCACATTTCCAAATTCTATCTTGACATCTTCTGACGGAAGCTTCAGAACAATCTCCTTGTCTGACACCCGCTTTGTGATTTTAGGATATTTCCTCAAAACATAATTAGATATATCTTTAAACGGCTTCTTAAGTGTTTCAACATTTTTCTCATACGACTCATAAGGATTCCAGACACTCAGCAATCGTTTTTTCTTCCTGCTCCCAGCATTCCTTGACAATCGGCTTTTCTTTTTCATCTCATTATCCCTCCCTTCAGTCGAACCATAACCTCAAATATTTACTCCTGCCACCCTTTGATATCACACCTTTCACACCACGATGCACATAGGAATAAGGAACTGCCACAAAGTCAATCTCATCAGCATAACCTTTGAAACGCTCTGCAAGTTTCTTCAATGTATCAGAATCTCCGCTAACATAAACCGCAACCGAAGATTCACGTGCAAGCTTAACCTTCACCGGAAGATCGGCAAGAAGTTTATAAACCCTCTCTGGGTCGAAATCGTTGTATCTGCCAACAACTTTTGCAAGTTTAAGCCATTGTTTCGGAGAATAAAACTCCGTTCCCTTCCAATCAAGATTACGCACTTCTGAAACCCGCTTCCACCAATCCCACCATTTTGAACTGCCCCATGAAACTCCTTTAGGAGGCTTCATTACACAATCAGCATAAGCCTGCTTCGTGGCTTGCAAATCTCTCTGGAAAGAAGACAATCTCCTTTTCTTCCGAGCCGACACGCCACGCTTCAATCTCGCACGCTTAACCATATTTCATCACCCTTTCTTTCTCGGTCGCCTGAACTCAAACAAGCTCAACACAAATTTAATAAAGCCATTTTTATCATAATTATCACAAAGACTATCATAAATCACCTTATTGCCTCTACGCAATATAACTTGGTTACTGCCTATCAGTTTTTCTATTCTGTAAGGTTTGTTGTAAAAATCAGCACCTTCCATAAAACCATCACTCAATAAATTCCACAAAAAATATTTCCTATCTGTTGGTGTTTTAAAATTGTTCCAATATTTCAATCTATCCCTTATAAACTCCCTTTCAAACTCATCCTTTGTCATACTTAATTTAAACTTCTCCCCTCTTCCATCCATAGATTTCAGTCTTTTCTTCCTAACAAAGTTCTCTCCACGCTTCAATCTCGCCCTTCTAACCATATTTCATCACCAAGTTCTCGCACTCATTGTGGCTTGCTCAACCTCCAAATCCTCTCTTTAACCCATTTGAGAAGCTCTTCCGTTTCACGCAAGTTCAAATCTCCTGCCTTGAACTTCTGCTCGTGATCCCACTTGAAAACAATCTTGAAGGAGTTATCAGGATAGAGCACCACAGACTTTATGTCGTTCTTTATGAAACCAGCCCCGACATCCCTGCTCCAGCCAGCCTTCTTTTTTATCGACATGGAAGACGAAAGAATCTTCTGCAAACGATGATATGGGCTCTTAAACTTCTGTCTGTATTTCGGAATCCTGACAGGCAACCTTCTTCTCCTTCCCATCATCTCACCCCTTTTCGCTTCACAGCCCTTTCAACAGCGAGCTCAAGAGGAAGACCACGTTTCATATACGACTCAACCCGATCAACAAACTCGCTGAGTGGCTTGACATTGTAACTATGAACGGAAACGAAATCCCTCACTACTCTCTCAAGCTTCCTGCGTGACAAACGTGTCATCCGCCTTCTTCCCATATTTATCCATTCGCAAATCGATTTAAATGGATTTCGAATCTGCCAAAATGTCAGGAAGGCTTCACCATTATGTCGTAATACTTCTTCCCGTTGATCTCCACTGGGACAACGACCATCTTCGGATACTTCTTGCGATACCTGACCAACTGCATTTTCAGGATTTTCGGGTCAGTGTCGAAGTCGAATCTGTTGATGACGTCATATCCTTCCTTAATCAGGTCAGTGCTCGTTCTCTTCGCAAGCTTGTGAGCAAGGGCGAACTTGTGCCAACGCTTCTCTGCACGTTCCTTCCAGTGAACAAACTTGTCAAGCTTGCTGAAAAAATAATCGGTAGCACGCTCGATATCGCCTTCAAGCTTTCCAGAATATATGCGGTAGGGAAGATCGAAAGTGTATGTGACTGACTTGGCAATCGGCTTCAGCCCCTTCAGAATTTCCTCCTTCACAGAAGGCGGTTCAAGAGGCTTACTGCCCCACACCTTCTTGAGCTCTCTCCTCCTCTCCCTCTCCTCCCTTGCAACCTCGAACATCAACTGAAGAAGCGGGTCTCTTTCGAGATTCCGCTTGGGAGCACTCAAAATGTCCTGAAGCATCTTGTCCGAAAAGAACCGCATTTCCTTCTTCAGCTCACCTTTCAAACGGCTCTTGTTCCTGAAAGACGAAAAAGACCTCTGCAACCTAACCCTTCTCATGACAAAATCCACCTCCTTCCCTGCTCTTCCCATTTTCTGATAAGCTTCTTGTCGTTGAGAATGCGAATCAAGTCCCTCGTGCTGTCAAACCTTTTCTTGTATGACTTGTCATAGATGTCCATATCGATATAGCGAACGTGAATATTATAAGGAGAGCGGACAATCTCCAGATCGCCACGCCTGAAGATATGCACATCCCCTCCCAAGCCAGCAGTTTCGAAAGACCATCCTTCCCTAACTTTTTTCCTAACCAGATCAGAATACCTGCGAAGAAGCGAAATCTCCTTCTTGGTCAGAGGTGCGAACCTCCCGCTCAACAAAGTGTAACCGACAAGAAGACCGCCACCATAAGCACCCAAGCCAAGAGCTACCCTTCCAATCTTCCTCAACCTCTCCTTCAAGCCAGACTTGTCATTTCTTTTTAGCCTTCCCCTTCGCATATCCCTTCCTCCTGTATTTTCGCAAATTCAGAGGCTTCAGTTCAAGCTTCTCAATAATCTGCTTGGGAGGAAGTTCAGTCTTCGGAATCATAAAATAACCATCAACAACCTTCGGCTTCAACCTCACAAGCTTTGCTTTCCTCCTCAACCTCCTCCCTCTCACGTAACCACCTACTCATAATCGTGCTTTATTCCAACCTCAATCGGGTGCGACTGCTCAACCTTCCGCTTTGCAAAACTATTGACAACCTTGTTGGCGACAGTGCCATAGAACTTCACCATCCCGCTGACAAAATTCTTGACTTCTGGTGCAATGGAGCTTGGTGCAACATCCTCCAACCGCTCATTCTCTACCTGAAGCCTATGGCTAACCCTATTTGGAACTAAACTGCTCGCACGTTTAAGCCGATGCCTGATCATCCGCTCACCGAAAGGTTCAAATCGCTCCACCCTTGCGAACAAGTGCCCTTTCGTAGTGGCTCATACTCTTCCATTTCTCGATAGCTTCCCTCGGAGTCAAATCGTGCACATCTGACAATATCCTGAAAGCCTTCTTGAAAGCAAGCTTGTCCTTGTAACGCTCGCTTCCCTTCTCTGCATACTTCCGCCTTGCAACTTGTGTGAGAATCATCCCTGCCCAAGTTCTCGGTGAAAGCTTTGAACCAAGAAACACCTTTCTCCATTCGCTTGCGGTCAATTCGGTTGCACGTTTTGGGTAACCAAGAATCTTCCTGATCTCTTCGGTCATCCTGCCCTTCTTGAGCTTCGAAGCACCCTTGTATGGCTCTTTGGAACGCCCAACCTCACCGATATCCTTCATGTAGTAGGTTGTCGGCGGAACGTATGTTGCTTTGACAGTCGTTGGAGGCACATAAATGTGATCACGCTTGAACCCTTTTCGGTGATACTTCCTCCGTTTGTATCCTGACCTTTGAACTTTCAACCTTCGCTTTGCCATAATTAAAAATTGAAGACACGCTTTAAAACACTATCGAAAATGGCAAAATGTCATAACCTAAACCCTGCACATATCAATACGCTTTTCCATTGTCCGTGATATCGGTATCAGCGTAACCACATTCGGAAAAAGCTTCAAATCCTCCTTCGTCATAAACAATTTACCATTGTAGAAAGCAAGATGATCAGACCAAGGCTCAATTTTAGAATACTCAACCTTCATCCTCTTCCGCTTTCTCTTTTTCGCATCCCGCAACATCCTCTTCCTTCTCATACTACACCCACCCCACAGAAAACTCAATTGGTTTTCCGCTTTCAAGATTTATGACCCTTCCCTTCTTGACATCAAATCTCCACCTGCTTATATCAGCATCCTTGCCAGTATCCAATTCATACCAATGATAACCCGAATCATCGGAATACCACGATTTCTTCCCATCGCTTGCACGCACATTAGTCATATCCCAAATCCAATCAGCAATTCCCTCTCCCCCCGCAGTCGAAACCTCAAAAACCTGCGGAGCGGTATAACCGCCACGCACATCACAACCATTGTGTATCTGCAGAAGTATGAAATCCTTCCCGCCCTTCCTGAAAGCCATATATTGCAAAACCTGATCAAGAAGGTTGTCATAGTTGTATGTGTTGTCCACTTTCGTGATCTGCCCATCCTCACTTCCATACAAATCAACAAGTGTTTTCTGGTCAGGGAAAAGCTTCTCCATCCACTCCTCCATAACGGCAAGCCAAGGCTTATCCTTATTTTCAGGTCTGTTCGCAAATCTCCTGAAGTCCCTATTGAGCTTTTCGCTCTCTGGCGTCACATCAAGATGATTCGTCAAGAAGTGATACGTGCTGACCTTCAACGACCAATCACCATCCTTGTATCCATCAACCATAACAACAGGCTCTTTCAAAAAGTCCCTCTTCTGATTCCTCTCCCAGTGCCTTCCATAAATGTCACCAGAATCCAGAATATGTGCACCAGTGTTTTCCCTCAACATTTCGATTATCCTCTTCTGGATAGGAGTAAGCTTAACAACCTTCATTCTTGTCCTGCTCTTCGGCGAAGCCGATCTCCTCAATCTCGCCCTTCGAACCAATATCTCACCCACCAGATAATCCCTTAACTATGTCGTATATATCAGATGAACTCAACCTGCCAACATCCTCAAAAACCCAATAATGTTCACCATCAGTCAACCACAACCAAACAGTCCGATCCCCATTATGATAGTTAAACTCCTTCACATATAAAAATGTCTTTGTGCCAACACCAACCTCACCAGAACTATAAGTCACTTTATCGCAAAAAACATTTTTGTGTTTTTTTACAAAATCAAGAAATTCATATTTGCTTGAAAAATTATACTTTGGAATCTCATACCTCCTTACCTTCTCTAAACGATTCAAAACCTGCTTCACTGAACTTCGCCTCAATCTTGCCCTTCTCATTTACTACCGCCCCTTTTTAGCCTTCTTGAAAGCCAACTTGAAACCTTCAAACGCCCCATCAAAGAACTTATCCAAAAGCTCATGATAAATCTCATTTTGTTCATCTGTGCAATCTGTGTATGTCCCACCAGCATAATCTCTGCATCCAGCCATCTTTCTCAATTCTGGAAGTATGAAATTAACATAATCCGCACCCTGCGTAAAATTATCCTGCCAATCAGAAAACACCTCATCAACATTAGCACTCGGCTCAAGCTCCGCATTAACCTCACCAGCACGGAAGCCGACTCTCCTGCCCCAATCAAACGCTTCTTTGTGCACCTTATCCAAATTCGTTTCAACACTCCTCAATCTTCTCTTCTTCTTCGCACCTTCGCTTCGTTTAAGCCTTGCCCTTCTCATAAACAATCACAGGCTCTATTAATCCATTTGCAGAATGATTTAAATGATTTTCGAATCTGCCAAAATGTCACACAAGCCTGATTTTCGCCTTGCTCCTATCAACCTTCTTCAGAAGCTCCTCATATTCCTTTGCACTTCTGACAACTCCAACCTTCCTTCCATTAACAAAAACTTTCAAAGGCAACATCCTCATCTTTTTCAAACGCCTACGCCTCATAAGATAGAAATTATCTGGCAGGTTTAAATCAGTTTCGATTTTGCCAGAAGTTAGGTCGTGTCATCCAATTGAGCATACACCAGAAAGTCTTTGTTCGCATCGCTTCTTGACACCCTCCTGAAATGCTTGTCCTTGATAAGCTCATAAATGAAAAACAGCCTCGAACATTCTGGACAATAGCAGAAAACTGGAATATTTTCACGCTTGCTCTCGAAGACAACTTCCCCTTTCGGCTTCGCAACTTCTGGCTGATCGCAAGGCTCGACATCCGCACTACAGAAAGGGCAGACAAGAACCCGCTCGCCTTCAAGCTTGGTCATCACATCAACTATCTCATCCAAGCAATCGTGACCCTTCCAAGGGAGAGGAGGCGGATGGCTGATAGCAAGAAACTCATCCAAGCTTTGCTCATCCTTCTTCTCTGGTTCTTTCATTTCCATAAACAGGAAAAGTTTCCTCTGCTTCGGATTATACTTAACCCGCTTCACGCCAAGCACCTCTGCTCATAAAGATCAAGCATAAAGTTGTCGAAATCCTTATCCGTGTAAAACAAGATCGGCTTCTTGAGGATGGAAAAGCAGAACGGCTCTGAAATGTATTCAAGAAAACAATCTTCACAAATGAACAGATCAACATCAATATCTTCATCAAGCACATCTTCGTATTCCTGCTCAATCTCCCCGCAAAACAAACACACCCTAACCATCTTCCTTCACCTTGTCAACGAATATCCCGATCAAGCGAAGCTTCCTGACAACCCTCCTGTATGATTCCTCATCCCGACATTCTATCCGTATGACAAATGTGCCAAACCTTGTTTTAACTGAAGCAACCCCAACAACTCCACGCATAATTCACCTATGGTAATACAAGCCTCTTCCGTTCCTTCGGCTTAAGCTGAACCTTTGTCTGTGGCTGAAACTTCCTGAATGGTCGTATTCCCCGCAGGGCTAACCACTTCCTGAACCGATAGTAACCCGCACCATAAGTCAACCCCTTGGCATGAAGAAGCTTCCCGTATTCACCATAACGAAGCAACCCATAATACTTGAGTGTCCAAATCGCCTCCTCGCTTCCGCTCCAATTCTGATAATACGATTCAGCTTGAGAGCGATCGAAACCCATTTCCTCTGCAAGTTGCAAATACTCCTCTTTCGTCAGCAACCCCCTCTCCCTCATAGCCAACAGCGAACCCAACCTCTCAACAGGCGAAAGAGCCTGCCAGTCCATAAACGCACGTTCGAAAACCTGACGTCTGCCAATCTCACCAAGATTTCTCAAGTATTTATCATGCCTGAAAGCATCCAAAATACGCTGTTGGAAAGATTGGGGAGTCGGGAAGTCCTCTGGTCGTATCAAATGCTCCTTCCTCATAGCCGACCAAATGCGGTCTGGCTCATAATCACGAACTTTTATTCTCACCATCTTCCTGCCTCCATAATTTTCTTATATCAAGAAGATTTAATAATCTTTTCAATTCGCCACACCAACCTCCATGAGTGGTGGTGTATTCAACGAGACGAAGAACCGCAAAATTGTCAAACCTCGGCTTGAACCTGCCAACCAATTCTGGAAATCCGTAATACTTCCTCAAGAAGTCATACATCGCCCTGCTACACTCCCGCTTTGTCTCCGACAGCAAGACCTCCCGCAGGTATGGTCTATCACGAACTTCCTCCCAATTCTCATTAAACTTCGGAGCGATCCTCAAGACGTGATACCTTCCGTTGAAATATTCTGGAACTCTCCGAAAGTTGCGATCAACCGAAGTCTCCTCCAGCATATCAAACAACTCCTGATAGTTCAACTTCCCAAGCCCAATCACATGATAATTCCCATAAGCCTTTCCCTGCTCATCTATATCCTCGCCAGTCGAAATTATCGCACAACTGCCGATATCCCACCTACGTTGCAACATCCTGACCTCCTTTCTCACCCTATACAAGAACACCGAGTCGTAATCAAGAAAGGTAACCATCTTCCCATCGAGCAGGAGGTTCGAGACGCCAATCGTTTTCATACGAGGGTGCATCGAGAGTATCGAGTAAAAGTGAAACCCAAGAATCCGCACATTCAACTTTATAGTTGACTTGTTGACAGCCAAGCGAAACCTCCTACCCAACCTGCACTCCATCATTTCACTCTCCTGAAAATCTGCACTTCCGCATTCCCAACCTTAACAATCTTCCTTTTGAACCCGCACCCATCAAGCCAGTCAACAAACTCAAGAAGCGTCATTTCCTCCATGCACACCCGCCTCCAACTTCTTCAACCTGACAAGAATCTCTCCAACGCAACCAAGATTCGTATAGCCTTTATTATCAAGAATAAACCTTGCAACACCCTCCCCATCAACCCCAGTCCTCTTCTCACGTGCCTGATCCAGAAGATCGCCAATCAAAACTAATTGCTTCAAAGAAAAATGCCGTTTAATCGACTTTGCAAGCCGTTTGACAGGATTAGTAACAAGAAAAATCGGCTTATCCAGATCACACATAGGCAGGACTTCCGCAACAGAAACAAGATTTGCCTCAAAATCGAAATCCGAACTTCCGCTCTTCCTCGGCTTCCCAAGTGTGAGTATGAAAACATCCGCCTCCCTGTCAACCCCAGACCTTATTTCCACATTCTTCCCCATCACCTCAACCATATCACGAGCATCATTAAGCTGACCAACCATCAGCATAGCATTCTTGTCATAAAGGGAAATTTCGCTTATATCCAGATTAGATGATATGAGTGCGGAAAGCAAAGCAGTTCCCACACGACCCAGCCCAATGACGCAAACTTTCATAAACATATTTGGAAGCTAAATTTTAAATTCTTTTTAGCATTTCCACAGGAAATGAAGGTGTCAAAAATCAGTTCCACAGGAAATGAAGGTTACCCCATTTTACCCCATAACCAGCAGGAATAATTATGCATTATATTGCATATTTTCAAGTTTTTTCAATTTTTAAACCGACAAACAGCGACCTCATAAAAAAAACCGACAAGCGTCAACATATCGAAAAAAACCGATATGCGTCAAAGCACCCAGAAATAAAACCGACAAGCGTCAAGACAGAAAATAAAAAGTTGACATTTTTTCGCAATGAAAAAAATTGCGTTTTTTTTGAAAAACCGACAAACAGCGACAAAGTTTTAATACTTTTAAAAAGTATTAAAAGGGGCGACCGCTGTCGAAATTAATTTTTGCACGACCGCAAAAAAGTTGTCAAAAAATGCAAATCGACACACAGCACCACAAATTTATACGTTTATACTATATGTCCGTTTTTTCACCAAACCGACATACTGCAACATAAAAATGCAATTTTGTTCAACTCCGTTTATCTAAATCAATTTTTGAAATTCGCCAACCGCTGTCGGTTTATGTGTAACTACCGCAAAATAGGTAAAGTCCAAAAAATCGCTATCCAGCAAGGCAAAAATTTTTTTTTTGAATTTTTTAAAAGTCAAATCAATTTTTGAAACTTCGTCTCTGCATATCGATTTTTGTGTTACTACTGACCATTCAGACAAACAACTTAATTATGAAAAAACCGACAAGCCATAACCTAATAACAGCGTTATTGAAAAATTTTGATTCAAATTTTAAAGTTAAATCAATTTTATGCACTTGGTCGCTGTATGTCGATTTTAGTGTTACTACTGCTCGTCCAGAAAATCGAAAATTTCAATTTTAAACCGATATAGGTCAAGCATATAACGGCGTTATTGAAAAATTTTGATTCAAATTTAAAAGTCGCAAAAATATGTTGACGTATGTCGGTTTGAAGGGTTTAGGCATACCTAAATTTGTCAAAAAAGTGAATTTGACGGGGTCAAATTTATACACCTAATGTTTAAACATAGCCCTTTT
>Ga0190334_1000130_pt1 | contig 37899 bp, 34 predicted proteins | sample 48720478_MG_FD_161270 | JGI IMG/M metagenome (GOLD analysis project Ga0190334, IMG submission 161270) | Hydrothermal vent sediment bacterial communities from Southern Trench, Guaymas Basin, Mexico - 4872-04-7-8_MG | ecosystem: Environmental > Aquatic > Marine > Hydrothermal vents > Sediment ... | reverse complement strand
GGCCAGATCGGAATCCGGATCGGTGCCGAGCAACTGGGCCCAGGCCTTGATCCCGGAGGGGAAATCCACCTCGATCTCGCTGGCGCCGTTGACCACATGCTGGTTGGTGACGATATGCCCTTGTGTGTCGATCACGAAGCCCGATCCCTGTCCGCTGGGCACGCTTGCCTCGTGGGGGGCGCCGAGCTCCTCGAAGGTCCAGATCGTGACCACGCCTGGGCTGACGCGTTTGTAGAGTGCGATCAGGTCGCCATTCAGAGGCAGAACCCCCCCCGTTTCAATGATGGAGGACCGAGAATCCACCGGCGGCGCGGCTGTGGGGAGGGGGGTGACCGGCAAGCGCGTTGGGGTTGGGCTCTCGATCGGGATGGGCTGCAGGCTGCAAGCGATGGTGGCGAGGGAGAGAGCGGCAGCAACAGCGACAAGAGGCGATTTCTTCATTGGAGGATACCAGTCCTTTGCACGGTAAGAAATACGCGGCGGCGAGCGCCCGGGAGCTAGCCGCGCTTCTGCATCTTGGCGAGCTCTTCGAAGAGCTCTCGTTCTTCCGAACTGAGTTGCTTGGGCAGCCGGACGTGCAGGCGGGCGTAGAGGTCACCATGCTGGTTGCGCTGCCGAAGCTTGGGCATGCCCTTGCCCTTGAGACGAAACTTCTGCCCGGGCTGGCTTCCGGGAGGGATGGTCAGCACGACGCTGCCGCCTGGGGTGGGGACTTTGATCTCACCCCCGAGCACGGCGGTGTACAGGTCAACCTCAACGTCGGTGTACAGGTCGTCGCCCTTGCGCTCGAAGCGTGGATCGGATTCCACCTTGACCACCAGGTAGAGATCGCCGGCCTGGCGGATGCCCTTCTGTCCCTTGCCGCTCACCCTCACTTTGGTGCCGGTCTTGGCCCCGGGCGGAATCTTCACCTCCAGCCGTTTGCCGTTGAACTGGAAGGTGCGTGAGGTGCCCTTATAGGCCTCGGCGAGACTGATGCTGACCGGCTGCTCGATATCGCGCCCGCGTCCGCCGCGGGATGCGGTGCGTTGGGCGCCCATCCCGCCGAAGATGGCTTGGAAGAAATCCGAGAAGCCGCCAAGCATGTCCTCGAGGTCGCCCATCTCCACCCGCACGCCGCCGCCAGGAAAGCCGGAAGCCCATTGTGACCAGTCGAAGCCGCTGGGATCGCGCCCAGTTCGCTCCCAGGCGCGGTAGGACGAGCCGAGTTGGTCATACTTGGCGCGCTTCTCGGGATCGCCCAGGACCTCGTAGGCTTCGTTGATCTCCTTAAAGCGTTCCTCGGCCTGCTTGTCGTCGGGGTTCTTGTCTGGATGGTACTTGAGCGCAAGCTGACGATATTTGCGCTTAATCTCATCCGGGCTTGCGTTGCGGTCGACGCCGAGGATCTTATAGTAATCCTTGTATTCCATAGAGCTGCCTTGTGTCGTTGATTGTACGTGCCTGGTGGAGAGAGCGTCAAGGAAAGGCGGCTTCTCTCACCTTCGATTCTATCATCCATGCAGCTCTGAAGCCTTCGCGGCTGCGCTGGGGAATGCAATCCATGCTATCATAGCAGCATGACGGAGGCCATGAATCTGGAGCGTGTTCTCGTCGTCGATGAAGATCCCGAGACGCTTGATCTCCTGGCGCGGGAAGTTCTCAAGCCGCTTGGTTACCAGGTTGCCACGGCGGCTGATGCAGGTTCGGCCATCCAGCAGGCGCTGCAATTTGCCCCTGACCTGATTATCGCTAGCCTGACCTTGCCGGGCCTTAGCGGCAAGGATTTGCTGGTGGCGCTCCGTTCGCAAGGAACCGACGTGCCCATGCTGGTCACGGCGCCCAAGGGCATGGAGAACGACGCCATCCAGGCCTTCCGGCTCGGCGCCCACGATTACCTAGTGAAACCCTTGCGAGAGGCCGAGGTGGTGGCCGCACTGGAGCGGGTCGTCAAGGAGATTCGGCTGCGTCGGGAGCATCGACAGTTGGCGCAGCAATTGGCCGAATCCAACCGCCAATTGGAGCGGCGAGTGCGAGAGCTAACCACGCTCTTCGGCCTCGGGAAGACAGTTACTTCCACTACCCATCAAGGCCAACTTTTTGGCAAGCTGATCGAGGGCAGCCTCTACGTCACGGAGGCTGATATCGGCTGGGTGCTGCTTCGCAAGGAAGGCACCGACGAACTGTACTTACGCGCTGAGCGGAACCTCCCGGCCGGGATTCGAGGTCGATTGCAGCAGCCTTGGGACGACGGCGTGAGTTCACTCGTCATGCTCTCCGGGGAGGCACTGGCGATGCATGGTGAGGGACTGTCCAAATTCAAGCTCTCACAATTCGCGGCGGCGGCGTTGATCGCGCCCATCAAGGTCAAGGATCAACCGATTGGAGTTATCTGCGTGGCCCGCGAGAGCCCCAAGCCATTTACGGAGCGCCAGTTGGTCATGCTGGAAGCGGTCGCGGATTATGCCTCCATCTCGCTGGTGAACGCCCGGCTTTTCCAGGCGCTCGAAGACCGGGCGCGGATGCTCGAGAGCCAGATCCGGGGGGTGGCGGGAGGCATTCGCGTGGACTCCGATTGGCTTCAGGAAATTCACCGCAGTCTAAGAGCGGCGCGGGCGGAAATCCACGAGTTGCGTGGCCGAAAGCCTGAGGCCGAAATTGGGGGAGAACTTGAGATGGTGCAGCGGGATCTGGAAGCGGTCATTGAGAAGCTGTCCGAGGTGCTCAAAGCTGAGCCTCAAGACCGGGCCGCGAGCTGATCCTCCGTCGCCGGTCCATGAACGCCCCAGCTGTCCCAAGCCCGTCCAATCCCATGGGATCATCCGGTGATTGCACATGAGCGCTGAACTGATTCTCGTCGCCGAAGATAATCGAGAAATCGCGCAGATCGTAGAGGAGAAGATTCTCCGTCCCGCTGGCTACCAGGTGCGCTGCGTGGGCGATGGGATGTCAGCCTTGACCCTTGCCCAGGACTTGAAGCCCGACCTTGTGATCACCGACCAGCAGATGCCCGGTCTGGCAGGCTTGGATCTTATCCGGCGGCTCAGAACCGCCCTCCCCGGCACCCCGACCATTCTCATGAGTAGTGAGGGCTCCGATAAGCTGATCTTGGCCGCGTTGCGCGCCGGTGCCTGTGATTTCCTGGTGAAGCCCTTCGCATCGGATGAGTTGCTTCAAGCAGTGCGGCGGGCACTGGAGAACAGGAGCGAAGGCAGGGATAAAGACGAAGGCTCACTAGCTCGACGTGTCCAGGAACTCGAGACACTGGCCATGATCGGCCGCACCGTGACCGCAGTGCTGGATCTGGATGTAGTGCTCACGACCGTCGTGGAAGCCGCGGTGCGGCTCACCGGAGCGGAGGAAGGAAGCCTGCTACTGGTGGACGGAGCCACCGGCGAACTCTACATGCGGGCCTCAAAGAACTTCGACGAGGATTTCGCGCACACCTTCCGGCTGCAAGTTCAGGATTCCCTGGCTGGCCAGGTACTCGAGAAGGGCGAGCCGATTCTGCTGGATGAATCATCGCCTCAGAAGATCAAGACCGCCTATCTGGTCCACTCCCTGATTTACGTCCCGCTCCAGGTTCGGGGGAAGACGATCGGGGTGCTCGGGGTGGATAACCGCAAGGCCGGAAAGCAATTGACCCGGGAGGATGTGACCCTATTGATGGCGATGGCCGACTACGCCGCCATCGCAGTGGAGAACGCCCGCTTGTACCAGGAGTCAGAGGCCGAGCGGGCCAAATTTGAAACCGTATTGGGCCAAAGCCAAAACGGCGTGATCGTCGTGGACGAGGAGAACTGCCTTCTGCTGGCCAACCGCTCGGCGCAGGAGATCTTCGGTCTGCAAGGAAATATCTTGGGCCGCTCGGCAGCGGAAGTCTTCGATCACGCCGCTTTGCTGGAACTGCTAAGGGAACCCGGCGGCTCGACAAGGCGGGACGACATCGAACTGGAGGACGGCCGAGTGCTGGCGGCGGTTCGCAGCCCGATCCGTGGAGTGGGGCATGCGGTGATCCTGCATGACATCACGCATCTAAAGGAACTCGACCGCATCAAGTCCGAATTTGTCACCACGGTATCGCATGACCTGCGCTCGCCACTCACCGCCATTCTGGGATACACGGAGTTGATCGAGCGCGCCGGGCCGCTGACGGAGGTGCAGGCCCAGTTCCTTTCACGTGTGCGCATGAGCGTGGAGCAAATCACCGCGCTGGTGACCGATTTGCTGGACCTGGGACGAATCGAAGCGGGGCTGGATACCACCAAGGAGGATACGCCGCTGGCGACGCTGGCCGGTTACGCGGTCGAGAGCATTCGTGCTCTCGCCGATGCCAAGGGGCTGGAGCTGGAGGCCAAACTCGAGAACGGCTTGCCGCATGTTCATGGCGATCCGCTGCGATTGCGGCAAATGATCGGGAATCTGCTCGAAAACGCCATCAAGTACACGCCGACGGGCGGGCGGGTCTGCCTGGAGGCTGGTGCGGAGGGCGATCAGATCATCCTGCAAGTGAGTGATACCGGCCCCGGCATCCCACCGGCCGATCAACCCTACCTCTTCGATAAGTTCTTCAGGGCTAGCAACATCCCGAATGATGCGCCGGGGACAGGGCTGGGCCTCTCGATCGTCAAGTCGATCGTCGAGCAGCACAACGGCCGCATCTGGGTGGACTCGCGTCTGGGAGAAGGAACCACGTTCACAGTTGTCTTGCCGGCAATCCGGGATTAAGCTTCGAAGCGTCTTGGGGGAACGGGATGGAAAATGCGCGGCCTCGAGGGCCGCGCATAGGGGTTAAAAAGGTGCCTCCGCCGGGGCGGTGAGGGGTATAACCCGGCGGAGGCCTTCGCCAAAGGAGGAGACAGCGATGAGCTTAGGGGTGCCCCGTCTCTCGTCTCCGCGCGCTATCATACCTTTGACATCTGGAGGCGGGTATTGCAAAAGGTCATTGCGAAGGTGTGACATTAATCCCCGTACTATAATCGTTGCGCTGGACCTCCGGACACGCAGCGGGTCGACCGACAGGCATGGAAGCCATGGATGAACAAGATCGCTGGCGGCAGAGACTCCGGCGGCTGGGTAGGGGTTCCAGGCGCCGCGAAATCTCGCGGCGCCGCCCGCCCGTCGGAGCCAAGGGCGAGCTGCCCGGCGAACTCATTGATACGCCCGAGGGCCCGGTACTGCGTATCCAGCAGGCCTATCCACCCGAGCACCGCCACGGAGAGAGGCCGCTGCGGGACCTCTTGGGGCTCACACTGGCGCAAGTGTCCGAGGCCGTACAGGAGACATCCCTCCATGGCTTGGTGCTCGAGGATTTGCTGTTCCTGGATACCGAGACCACGGGACTCGCGGGGGGTGCGGGCACGCTCGTGTTTCTGGTCGGTCTGGGAAGGTTCCGCGACGGCAACTTCGAATTACGGCAATACTTCTTGCGTGATCCGGGTGAAGAGCGCGGCATGCTGCAGGCTTTGGCCGAAGAGTTGGAGCAGGCTAAGGGATTCGTGACCTTCAATGGCCGCGCGTTCGACATCCCGCTCCTGGAGATGCGTTTCGGCGTGGGCATGCGGCGGCGCTGGGCACTCACCCGCTGGCCGCAATTGGATCTGCTCTACCCATCCCGCCGGCTGTGGAGGCGTGATCTGCGGGATTGCAGCCTAGCATCCCTGGAGCGCAACGTGCTCTCTGTAAAGCGGGGCGAGGAGGATGTGCCGGGCGCCTTGATTCCGGGCCTCTACCTGGAGTACTTGCGCACGGGCGAAATCCATGGCATGCGGCGCGTCATCTACCACAACGCCGTCGACATCTTGAGCCTGGCCACCCTGATGGCAGAAGTGGTGGAGCGGGCGTCAAGGCCGGCGGTTTCGTTATCTGCGGGGGAGGCGCTTGGACTGGCGCGTTGGCATCATGCCTCTGGCCGGCTGGAGGCGGCTTACGAGGCCTACCTTGCAGCGTTGGAGAGCGAGGATCCGGCCCTCAGGCTGGAGGCCTTGCGCCATTTCACCACCTTCCTGAAGCGCGCCGGCCTGCGGGAGGAGGCGCTGGGTGGGTGGCAGCAGTGGCACGACCTCGCCCCGGATGATCCTCGGCCCTGCATCGAGTTGGCCATCTATTATGAATGGCATGCCCGGGATTACGATGCGGCGCGGCTCTGGGCCGAGAGGGCCCTGATTTGCCTGAGTCACTGGCCACAGGATTGGCGGCGGGAGCAGGCCTGGGAAGAGATCACCCATCGCCTCGAGCGCCTGGCCCGCAAGCAGGCGGCGCAATCAGCCGCGGACTAGGTCGCGGCCTAGTTTGCCGAGCGCTTCCACCTCCGCGGTCGTCAGGCGCCAGCCCAGCGCACCGAGGTTCTCTTCGGCCTGCCGCTTGCGCTTGACCCCCGGAATGGGGATCGTTCCCTTGCAGAGTGTCCAGTTCAGCGCCACTTGCGCAGGAGTTTTGCCACCATGCGCCTCTCCGATCTCCCGCATCCGCTCAAGAAGGACTCCCAACTGCTGTAAGGAGTCCCCGCGAAAACGGAGGCCGCGCACCCCACCAGGCGGATTCTGGGGAGAGAATTTTCCGGTGAGCAGGCCTTGCTCGAGGGGGCTATAGGCGACGACCGCCACGCCCATCTCGCGCGCAGCCTCGAGCAAGCCCTCGGTCTCGATGCTCTGGGAAAGCGGGCTGTAAGGAACTTGATTGGCCGCCAAGGGGATGCCCCGGCGCGCCAGCGCATCGGCTGCCAGCCGCATCTGGTTGAGGTTGAAGTTGCTGACGCCCACTGCACGGATAAGGCCCTCCTCGACGGCGTCGGCCATGGCTTCCATCCAGATGGGAATGGGAACAGGCGGCAATGGGTGGTGGATGAGATACAGGTCCAGCACCTCCCGCCCAAGGCGCCGCAAGCTGGCGCGCAAGGCCCGTTGCAGGGCCCTCCGGTTGAGCCGCCACGGGAAGGGCATGAATTTGCTGGTGATGACCAGCGGCCTTCCGGTCTCCCGGGCGAAGGTGCCGAGCAAACGTTCAGAGCGCCCAGAGCCATAGATTTCGGCCGTGTCGAAGAAATTAATCCCCGCCTGGACACAGGTATGAAAGGCTTCGCGCGCATCCTGCTCTTCAAAATCGCTTCCGTAACCCCAATAAAAGCCAGAGCCCCAGGCCCACACACCAATGCCCATCGGGCTGACACTCAAATCGGTGCGGCCGAGGCGGATGGGTTCCCGGAACGGTCCGGGGGATCGATCGGGTTTGCTCTGGGTTGAAGCCATGGGCGATGCTCCTCACAGATCGGCTGGGGATGACTTCCGGAGAATGATCTAGGCGGGCGATGTGCGGCGATCGGGAGGTAGCCCCGCCTCGAGTTCTTGGCGGACGGCCTGGTAGAGGTGCTCGGCCTTGAGTTCATGCAGGGTGTAGCAGGGACCATCCAGCCATTCGGCGAGGGCTTGGGCCAAGCCCTGGTCGAACGCGGCGTGCTCCATATTGACAACGACAGAGCGTATGCCGGCCTGCCGGATGCGTTCGGCCACTCGGTGAGCCTCCTCCTGGGGCGGCAGATCCCCCATAGAGACGTTCCCGGCCCCATCGGTGAGCAGAATCATGAGCGGGAGCACATCGGGGTGCAGGATGCGTTCTTTGCGGAAGACCTCTAGGGCCAGATTCAGCCCGGCGGAGAGAGGTGTCTTGCCGCCCACGGGGATATCGGCCAGTGCCCGCCGCGCCAGCTGCACCGAATTGGTCGGCGGAAGGATGGTCATCGCTCGATCCTTTTGGAAGACGATCAGCCCCACGCGATCTCGCCGCTGGTAGGCATCTGTGAGCAGGGAGAAGATGGCCCCTTTAGTGGCAGACATGCGCTCGGCCACAGCCATCGACCAACTGGCATCTACGACGAACAAGATCAGGTTGGCGGCCTTGCGGACCCGGACCTTGCGCTGCAAATCAGAGGGCTGGATCGCGAAGGCTACCTTCTTCCGCTGCGCCAGCCGCTCGCGTTGGTGAGGGGCAGCGGCGCGCAAGGTGGCATCGAAGGCGATATCATCCAGGTGGTTTCCAGCGGGACGGGCCTGAATATAGCGGCCGCGCTTGCGGTCGGTGCGTGTGCGCGTGCGGCGGCCGCCCTGCCGGCGGAGAAGACGGTCGATCTTGCCCTCCAGGCGGCGGGGCACGAACGCGGGCCCGATCTTGACCTTCTCGCCACCTTCCCACCAGCGGGCGCTGAGTGAATCCGGGGCTGGGCGGCGGATAGGCTCGGCCTCGTGCTTCTTCTCGGCGGCCTCGACCTCTTCTTCGGCTAGGCCGGCCTTAGGCCTTTTTTTTTAGATTCGGGCTCTTGCTCGCCAGCCTGAGGTTCCAATTCTTCGCCGGACTGGCCGGCGTCGTGTTGAATTTGCTCCAGACGTGATTGGAGCTCCTCGATGCTGACCTCGACTTGTTGGAAGGGGCCCCGGCGCAGGCGGTGGGGCAGAGCCAGCTCCGCGGCCAGGGCGATATCGCGATCTGTGATGCGGTCACGCCCCTCGAAGGCGGCATGCGCGCGCGCCGCCTTGAGGATGACGAGGTCGGCGCGGTGGCCATCCACCTGCAACGAGGCGGTCAAGGCTGCGATGGCGAGCAAATCGCGCTTTGTGTATCCGACCTGGTCGAGCAACTCCCGGGCGCGTTCGATCTCCTCGGAGAGTTTGCGCTCCTTATCCATCCAAGCGGCGCGGAAAGCCTCGGGATCGGCCTCGAAGGCCAAGTTGCGCTCCATGATGGCGACGCGGTCACGCGGGTCCTGCAGCCCGTGGATCTCGACCGAGAGGGCAAAGCGGTCGAGCAATTGGGGGCGTAGATCGCCCTCCTCGGGATTCATGGTGCCGACCAGGATGTAGCGGGCCGGGTGGCTGAAGGAGATACCCTCGCGCTCGACGATGTTCATGCCCAGGGCGGCCGAGTCCAGCAGCAGATCAACGACATGGTCGTCCAGGAGGTTGACCTCGTCGATATAGAGCAGGCCGCGGTTGGCGGCTGCAAGCACGCCGGGCTCGAAGTGGCGCTCACCCTCTTTGATGGCGCGTTCGATATCCAGCGTGCCGACCACCCGATCCTCAGTGGCGGAGACGGGCAAGTCCACGAAGGAAGTCTTGCGGGTCTCGACCGGTAGATTCTCGCCGCGCGCCACACGCTCGCGGCATTCCGTGCACCAGGTAGGCGGGTCGTGCGGGTCGCACCCAAAGCGGCAATCGGCGACGACTTCGACTTCCGGCAACAGGGCGGCCAGGGCGCGCGCCGCGGTCGATTTGGCGGTACCGCGCTCGCCGCGGATCAGCACGCCGCCGATGCGGGGGTTGACGGCGTTGAGGATGAGCGCCCGGCGCATGCGGTTCTGGCCAACGATGGCGGTGAAAGGGTAAATGGCTGCCATATGCGATCCTTCTCCGGCGGGATTATACCTTGAAGCGGCGCAGCTAGGCTGCTTAGGATGCGTCGGGATAGGCCGCTGGAGAATGCGACTTTCGACGCCGGACCGGCCAATCCTGAGCTGGGCTATTTGGGCATGAAGGTTTACAAGGCGTAGGTTCGCTTTTATAATGCGTGCTACGCCAACCAAGGGAGAACAAGAGATTCATGGAGTCCAACGAGAACACCATCGGGGAAGAGACGTTTATCGAAGCGGAGGCCCAAGAGGCGAGCGAGCACCCGATGGATGCGCTGCTCGAGGCGGAGGCCTACGAGCTGGAGACCCCTAGACGCGGGGATATTCGCACGGGAACCATCGCCAGAATTACGGATAGTGACATTCTGGTCGATATCGGCGCCAAATCGGAGGGCGTCATCCCGACGCGCGAGGTGGAGCAATTGCCGGAAGAACTGCGGGCAAACCTGGAGGTCGGCAAGGAGATCGAGGTCTACGTCGTGCGGTCCGGGGGGCGGGACGGGAACATCGTGCTCTCGATCAACCGGGCCGAGGAGGAGCAGGATTGGCGCGAGGCCGAACGGCTGCTCGAAAGCCGGGAAGCCTACGAGGGCACGATCTCTGGTTATAACAAGGGCGGCCTGATCGTGAAGCTGGGGCGGCTGCGTGGCTTCATCCCCGCCTCCCAGGTGAGCCTATCGCGGCGACGGCGCGCAGAGGGCGAAACGCCCGACCAGCGCTGGGGCGAAATGGTCGGAGAGCCGATCATCGCTCGCGTGATCGAGGTCGACCGTCGACGCAATCGCCTGATACTCTCCGAGCGGGCCGCGGCGCGCGAGTCACGTGACGCGCTTAAGGAACGCCTGATTGCCGAGCTCGAGCCCGGTGAGGTGCGCACCGGCACGGTCATCAGTATTGCGGATTTTGGTGCCTTTGTGGATATCGGCGGTGCGGACGGCCTGGTACATGTCTCCGAGCTGTCCTGGAAGCGGGTCGAGAATCCCCGCGATATCCTCAAGGTGGGCCAGCAGGTCCAGGTCAAGATCCTGGGCGTGGACCCGGAGCGCAAGCGCATCAGCCTCTCCCTGCGTGAGCTTGAGCCCGATCCATGGGACGAGATCGTGGATGGGCTGCGGGAAGGCCAATTGGTGGAAGGCACGATCACTAAGTTGACGAAGTTTGGCGCTTTCGCCGCCTTGAAAGGCACCGGAGAATATGAAATCGAGGGCCTGATTCACATTTCTGAGCTCTCCAATAGCCGCATCGAACATCCGCGTGAGGTGGTGCATGAAGGACAAGATGTCGCCATGCGCCTCATCAAGATCGACCGTGAACGCCGGCGCATCGGCCTCAGCCTGAAGCGAGTCGACTCTCCAGAGTACGCCGATGTGGATTGGCAATCGGCTGCGGCGGAGCTCGAGCGGGAAGGCCTGGAAGGTGTGGCGTTGAAAGCCGCCGATGAGGTGGAAGACTTCGATGCCGCGCTCGAGGATGTGACCGAGGACGTGGCTCCCGAGGCGGATCTTCCGGCGGAGGAGATTGCCGAGCCCGAGCCGGAGGCCTCAGTCGAGGAGCAGCCAGAGTCGGCCGAAACGGAGGCCGAGCCTCCAGTGGCAAGAGCCGAGGCCATGGCGGTGGAGGGCCCGGCCGAAGAAAAGACAGAAGGCGCTTCCGAGGTCGATGCCTTTGCAGAGGCAGAACACCCGCCGGAGCCCAGCCCTCCCGAGAGTAATACGGAGATACCTCTCGAAGAGGGAGAGCAGGAGATATCCTGAAACCCACGGGCGCACAGCAGTGCGCCCGATTTCATTAATGCGATGGGTAGAAAAATCCCAAGCCGCGAAGTGTGAAATCAATCTTTGGTAGAATGAGGTAGGCATAGGGCAATTCAGGCCGATGCCATTGGAGGGAAAGCGGTGGCGGATAAGATGGAGCGCTTCACACAGCGGGCAAGGCGGGTCTTGAGCCTGGCGCATGAGGAAGCTGAGAGGTTACATCACAACTATATCGGGACCGAGCATTTGCTGCTCGGCCTTATGCGTGAGGAAGGCGGGGTTGCTGGCAGAGTGTTGCGCGAGCTGGGCCTGGAGCCGGCTCGGGTCAAGGAGATGGTCGAGCGCCTGACGGGCGTCGGGCGGCATACGGGCGGGCGCATCGAGCTCGCCCCGGCGACGGAGCAGGTCCTGCAGACTGCTATCGACGAGGCCCGCCGCATGGGCCACCACTACATCGGCACGGAACACCTGCTGTTGGGCCTAGTGCGCCAGGGCGAAGGCGTGGGGATCGATGTCCTCCGCCGGTTGGGCATCACTCCAGAGCAGATCCGCAGGCAAACCCGCCGCGTGCTTCAGGAGAGTCCCGGCCGGCGCATGGCGCAGAAGTCCGCTGCGGGCAAACGCAAGGAACACCCCAAGACACCTCTGGTGGATCAATTGGCCACCGATCTAACACTGCTGGCTGAAGAGGGCAAGCTCGATCCGGTGATCGGGCGGGAGATGGAGATCGAGCGTGTGATCCAAATCCTCGCTCGCCGCACAAAGAACAATCCAGCCTTGATCGGCGAGCCCGGGGTGGGAAAAACGGCCATCGTAGAAGGCTTGGCGCAGCGGATCGTGGCCGGCGAGACGCCCGGCCCGCTGATCGGCAAACGCGTCTTGCAGTTGGATGTGGGCTCTTTGGTCGCCGGAACGATGTATCGCGGTCAATTTGAGGAGCGCTTGAAGCGCGTGATCGACGAGCTCAAATCTTCCGAGGCTATTCTTTTCATCGACGAAGTGCACATGCTTGTGGGCGCAGGCTCGGCGGGCTCGTCCGTGGATGCCGCCAACATCCTCAAGCCGGCGCTATCGCGAGGGGAGCTTCAGGTCATCGGCGCGACCACCCTGGACGAGTACAGGAAATACATCGAAAACGATGCCGCCCTGGAACGCCGGTTCCAGCCGGTGATGGTTGAAGAACCGACGATCGAGGAGACGATTGACATCCTGCGCGGCGTTCGCAGGCCCTACGAAGAGCATCACAAGCTGCTCATCACGGATGAGGCCATCGAATCGGCGGCGCATCTGTCGGCCCGCTATGTCACCGACCGTTATCTCCCGGACAAGGCCATCGATTTGATCGACGAATCGGCCTCGCGAGTGCGCATGTACAAGAGTCCGGAGGCGGTGAGCCTGCGGGAGGTGATCCGGGAACTGCGGGAAGTCCGCGAGGCGCAAACCCTGGCGATCGAGGAAGACCGCCATGACGAGGCCGAGCAATTGGCGGCCCGCGAAGCAGAGCTAGAGGAACAGCTCGAGCGGTTGCGGAGCGCTTGGGATCGCAGCGAGAGCGGCCCGAAGGTGACGCAGGAGGACATCGCCGAAGTAGTCTCGATGTGGACTGGCGTGCCGGTGATGCAACTGGCGCAGGCCGAGTCAGAACGCCTGTTGAAGATGGAAGAAGCACTGCACGAACGCATCGTCGGCCAGGACGAGGCCATCGATGCCATTGCCAAGGCAGTGCGCCGCTCACGCGCCGGGCTGAAGGACCCCAAACGGCCCATCGGATCGTTCATCTTCCTGGGGCCGACGGGCGTGGGTAAGACGGAGTTGACCAAGGCGCTGGCCGAATTTCTCTTCGGCTCCGAGGAGGCGCTGGTGCAAATCGACATGTCGGAATTGATGGAGCGACACACCGTTAGCCGGCTTGTGGGGGCGCCGCCAGGCTACGTTGGCTACGAGGATGCTGGTCAATTGACTGAAGCCATCCGCCGCCGCCCTTACTCGATTGTGGTCTTCGACGAAGTTGAAAAGGCGCATCCCGAAGCGCACAATATGCTGCTGCAAATCATGGAGGAGGGGCACCTCTCGGATGCCCGGGGCCGGAAAGTCGATTTCCGCAACGCGATCATTGTGATGACCTCCAACGTCGGCGCCGACATGATCCGCCGTCAATCCCAGCTTGGTTTCGAACTGCCGCGGGATGAGCAGATCGAGGAGCGGCTCGAGTACGAGGAGATGCGCAAGAAGCTGATGGAGGCCTTGAAGAAGGTCTTCCGGCCAGAGTTCATCAACCGGGTTGACTCCATCATGGTCTTCCACGCCCTGAATAAGGAGCAGATCCGTCAGATTGTCGATCTCGAGCTGAGCAAGGTCTCCAAGCGCCTCGAGGAACATGAGATTACGCTCCAGGCAACCGACGCAGCCCGCACTCTGCTTGCGGACATGGGCTACGATCCCGAGATGGGCGCCCGGCCTCTGCGGAGGGTCATCCAGAGCGAGGTCGAGGACCGCCTATCGGATGCACTTCTGTCCGGCGAGTTCAAGCAGGGGGACACCATTCTCGTGGACGTCGAAGGCGAGCAAATCGTGCTGCGGCGGGCGATGGGCGAAATGGAAGGTGAGGAGGAACCCGCCGAAGCCATGCCTGCCGGCTAGGGCGAGTGCCGCGTAGATATCTTGGAGGCCCGACAGGCGTCGGGCCTCTTCTTTTGTCCGGCGTCGATGGCTGTATAATCCCGCCAGGAGGGGCGATGGCCAAACCTAGAGCGCAATATGTCTGCCAGCAGTGCGGCCGGAAAGCTCCCAAGGCGCTTGGCCGTTGTCCGCAATGCGGCGCCTGGAACAGCATGGTAGAGGAGATTATCCCTGCGGGTAGCTCCCGTCGCCGACCAAAGCCACAGGCAGGGCGCGGGGCCATTGCGTTAGCGCGGGTGGAGGGGGGCGGGGATGGGCGAATCGGGTTGTCGATTGGGGAGTTTGCGCGCGTGTTGGGGGGCGGGATTGTCCCCGGATCGGTGGTGCTCATTGGCGGCGACCCCGGTATTGGAAAGTCGACTCTCCTGCTGCAAATGGCGGCCGAAATCGCACGGAGCGAGCGGGTGCTCTATGTGTCCGGCGAGGAGTCGGAGCGCCAAATCAAGTCGCGAGCCTTGAGGCTCCAGGCAGATCCGCTCCCAGAAGAGCTCTATGTGCTGACCGAAACGGACCTCGAGATGGTATTGGGCCAGATTGACCAGCTGCGACCGGGGCTGGTCGTGGTTGACTCAATCCAGACCATGCATCTTCCAGAGTTGGAATCTAGCGCGGGTTCGATTTCCCAGGTCCGGGAATGCGCGGCAAGGTTGCAGGCGATGGCCAAGCGCACTGAGACGGCCGTCTTCCTGATCGGTCATGTGACCAAGGAGGGTGCCATCGCCGGCCCGCGTGTGATGGAGCACATTGTCGACACTGTGCTCTACCTGGAGGGCGACCCCTACCATGCCTATCGACTGCTACGTTCGGTAAAGAACCGCTTCGGTGCCACGACGGAGGTTGGGGTGTTCGAAATGCGCTCATCTGGGATGGTGGAGGTTCCCAATCCTTCCGAGGCTTTCCTGGCTGAGCGGGTGGTCAAGGCGCCTGGCTCGGCCGTGGCGGTCACAATGGAAGGAACACGGCCGCTGCTGGTGGAGGTCCAGGGGTTAACGAGCAAGACGAGCTTTGGCCACCCACGGCGGACGGCCAATGGGGTGGACCTTAACCGTCTCTTCCTGACGCTGGCGGTGCTCTCGCGCCGCGCCGGCTTTCGGGTAGAAGATATGGATGTGTTCGTAAATGTGGTGGGCGGGCTCCGCATCCAGGAGCCGGCTGCGGATCTGGCGGTGGCGGCGGCCATCGCCTCCTCGATCAAAGACCAGGCCATCCCTGCGGATATGGCTCTTATCGGCGAACTCGGCCTCTCGGGCGAGCTTCGGGCCGTCTCGCAGATCGAGCGGCGTTTGCGGGAGGCGGCCAAGCTAGGCTTCAAGCGCGTGGTAGTGCCAAAGCGGTTGCGCCGCGGAGCCGCGCCCATCAAGGGTTTGGAGGCCGTCGCCGCCCGCACATTGCAGGAAGCGCTCAAGGCGATTCTTGCGCCTCGCAGGGATTGAATCGAATGGAATTTGTCCCGCGGAGGACCTTCGTGAGGCCGCGATGACTGTCTGGACCGGTACTTATCCATGTGAGCCGACTCGGAAGCCTCCGCAGGGTGAACAGGTTGGGAGCGCAGGTGCTGCGGAGAGCGGCCGGATCCTTTAAGGTTTGGTTGGGCTTGACACGGCCGCTGGGATCTGGCGGGCAACCTCCCTACATCTGGGGGAGGCGCAAGCAGCCTGGTCGCCATATAGGTCCATCAGCCTGATGCGCACAGGTTCATCGGGTGGGGCTGGTGCCGGCCTTTATTAAGGTTCATTCACCTTAAAACATTGATAGTTTTTAGGTTGGCGAAGGCTTAGCGTATTGAAGCTGGCTCCAAGATTTGCTAGAATGCATCCACCGTGGGCCGCGAGCGAGACGACTGAAAGGGAGAGGAGGAGGGTCCACGGTTCTCTCCACTGCCGAGGGGAAAAGCGGTTACCCTCCCGGCGATCAAACACCATAGTGGGGTTCTTCAATCGAGTTCTGGGAGCGGCCACGTCGCTGGCATGGCCACGCGACTTTAGTGCGGCCTATCGGGTTGCGGCTGGAACCGGAGGTGAGGATGGACGCGGAGCGACACTGGCAAGCAGCGCTGGGCCAACTGCAAATGGAGATTCCTCGGGCCAGCTTCGATACTTGGGTGCGCGACGCAGAATACCTTGCCTATGAAGACGGAACCTTCATCATCGGGGTGCGAAATGCATACGCACGCGATTGGCTGGAGGATCGGCTCCTGGCTACAACCAAGCGTGTTCTAACCGGGATCCTGGGCCGCACGGTCGAGGTCCGGTTTGTGGTGTGGCAAGGCGAGCCGGCGGAGGAGAAGGTCCCGGAGGCGCTGCCGGTGAAGCCCGCGGAAGTGCCGCCCCAAGAAATCAGCTTGAACCGCCGATACACGTTCGATAACTTCGTGGTGGGCGCGAGCAACCGCCTGGCGCACGCCGCGGCACTGGCGGTTGTCGAGAATCCAGCCAAGGCCTACAACCCGCTGTTCCTCTACGGGGGTGTGGGGCTGGGCAAAACCCACCTGCTCCACGCCGTCGGCCAGGCTTGCCTGGACCAAGGTCTGCATGTTCTTTACGTCTCCTCTGAAGAGTTCACCAACGATCTCATCAACGCCATCCGGACGCAGAACACTGCCGCGTTTCGGGAGCGGTACCGCCGCATCGACGTGCTGCTGATCGACGATATCCAATTCATCGCCGGGAAAGAATCGACGCAGGAAGAATTTTTCCACACTTTCAATACCTTACACGGTCAGGATAAACAGATCGTGATCTCCTCCGACCGGCCACCACGCGCACTGGTGACGCTCGAGGAACGCCTGCGCTCGCGCTTCGAGTGGGGCCTGGCAGCGGATATTCAGCCTCCGGATTTCGAGACCCGCCTGGCGATCTTGCGCTCGAAAGCTGAACGGGCTGGGCGTCAAATCCCATCCGAAATCCTGGATCTCATCGCTCGCCTCGTCCAGAGTAACATCCGCGAATTGGAAGGAGCACTCACGCGTGTTGTGGCCTACGCTGATTTGCGCGGCGAGGTACTCAACCCCGGCCTGGTGGAAACGGCATTGTCTGACTTGCTTGTGCGGGGCGAGGGCTTGACAGCCGATCGCATCATCGCTTTGGTGGCGGAGGAGTTCGGTGTGGACGAGGCTCGTCTCCTCGGACGCGATCGTTCGAAGGACATTGCACTGCCCAGGCAGATCGCGATGTACCTCATCCGGGAAGAGACCTCCCAGTCGCTGCCCAGTATTGGCAGAGCGCTGGGCGATCGGGACCATAGCACGATCCTCTACGGCTGCGAGAAGATCGCCGGCCTATTGGATACGGATGATGCACTGCGGCGCCGGGTGATGCGCTTGCGGGAGAGGATGTACCAGGAGGTTGGGGTGCGCGTTTAGCCCCCAAGACCTTTGCTGGATAAAGAACGGGGGCGTCATCCGACGCCCCCGCGTCTATTAACGGGCGGGTTGACGGTTGGGGCCCTAGGCCGGCAGATCCTCGGCCGGATAGGCAAAGAGGCCGATAACACCAGGGCCTCCATGCACCGCCAGCGAAGCGACCAGATCGCCAATCATGAACTCGCGGATATTGAACATGCCCCGGGCTCGCTCGAGCAAATGATTCCCTTCCTCCGCAACCCGGGCATGGATCACCGCCAGATTGATGGGGGTATCCCCGAAGGCCTCGGCGATCAACTCCAGGAGGCGGTTGAGGGCCTTGGAGCGCGTGCGGACCTTCTGCCCGGCCTCGAGCACGCCATCCTTTAGTGCGATGATGGGCTTGACACTCAGCAGCGAGGCGATGGCACCTTGGAGCCTTCCAACCCTTCCGCTCATCTGCAGGTACTTCAGAGTGGCAGGTGTCAAGAAGAGCCTGGCTTGCTCCCGAATGGTTCGCAGGCGCTCCAGGATGGAATCCATGCTGAGGCCGCGTTCGATGGCCCGGGCAGCCTCCAATATCATCCAGCCGGTTCCCAGGGAAATGCTGGCCGAATCGAAGACCTCGATCTCGGCCTCGGGAACCATCGACTTGGCCAGCACGGCTGAGTCATAGGTGCCGCTGTGCTTACGGGTGATGGTAATGACCAGAATCGAATGGCCTTGCGCGTGCAGCTCGCGGAAGTGCTGGGCGAACCAGGCCGGAGGCGGCTGAGAGGTTTTGGGCATCATGCCGAGCTCATCGATCTTGGCGTAGAAGGCGGCGCGGTCGATGTTGATGCCTTCTTCGAAAGTTTCATCGCCAAATTGGATCGATATGGGCGCCAGCCGGATGTCATATTGCGTGAGGATGTCATCGGGTAGATTGCAGGTGGTGTCGGCGACAATCTTAATCATCGGACCAGAACCTCCTAGGCGAAGTATCGTGGGATTCAAGGGGGCAAGGTAGGCGAGTATCAGGCAAATCCATCTGCAGTTTACTCCATATGCACGGGCCTGGGAACCTCGGCATTCGCAGCCTCGAAACGGCTAACAGGCGGGGGGTTGGAATGGCGCGTGCCAGCTTGGAGATTTGTGCACATGCACCACGCGCCATGTCCCATCCATGCGGATAAGCACCCTGCTCTCATTGTAGCTGCTCACTTGCACGCCCTTGGAGGTGCCCTTCGAGATGAGCATGGTGTAGGAACATACAGCTGCCTCCCCATAGACCTGCTCGTGGTAATTGGCCAGATCGAAGCGAACTCGCGGCTTGTCCTGCGGCGGTGACGCAGGTTGCGGATCGAGCGCCATACCCGCTGTGTCCGGGCGGGCAGCTTCCGTCATCATGAAGTCATGGAACGGCAAACCCTCGATGCGATGAGGGGTCACGTACCATTCATAGAGCGTTAGCTCGGGAACGCTGGTCTGATGGTAGGTCTCGAGATCGCCGTCGAAGATGCTCTGAAGATGGCGTTCAAGCGCTGCTCGCAGGCTGGTCATGCCCGGTTCCTTTCATCATCCTTGAAATGCAATACATGCTGGCGCGGCGCTGCGAGGGCCGCGCTCGACTCCGCTAGAGCAAGCTGGCCGGGTCCACGTCGATAGCCCAGCCCTCGGGTAGGTCTTCAGGCAATTCATCAAGAGGCGCCATGCCCCGAAGGATAATCTGCCAGCGGTAGTGCCCCCGGATGCGCTCGAAGAAGCACGGTGCCGGCCCAATGAGATCGCCTCGGCTGGCTCTCTCCGCAAGGTGATGCCTGAGCACACGCGCCATGCGCTGAGCCTCAGCCGCCGCAGATTCGCGGGAGGGATGTCTGTAGGTCAGCGAGACGAGGCGCTTGTAGGGCGGGTATTCCAGGTCGAGGCGGTACCGCAATTCCTGGTGGTAGAACTCTTCATAATCATGATTTGATGCAGCCTGAATGACATAGTGGTCGGGCTGATATGTCTGAAGGATCACGCGGCCGCCCAGGAGACCGCGCCCGGCGCGACCGGCCACCTGGGTGAGCACTTGAAAGGTCCGTTCCGGAGCCCGGTAGTCGGGCAGATTGAGGCCGATATCGGCGGAGATCACGCCGACGAGCGTGACGAGCGGGAGGTCCAATCCCTTGGCGAGCATCTGGGTGCCGATGAGCACGTCGGCCTCGTGGGCTGCGAACCGGGCCAGGATGGTGGCGTGGGAGCCCCTTGCACGAGTGGTGTCGCGGTCCCAGCGGAGCGTCCGCGCGGCGGGAAAGAGCCGCTCAACTTCTGCCTGGACGCGCTGGGTACCGGCGCCGAAATGCCGCACGCGTGCGCTGCCGCATTCCGGGCAGCGATAGAAGGGTTTGCGGCCCTGGTTGCAGTGGTGGCAAAGCAAGAGCTGGTCATCGGCGTGGAAGGTGAGGGGTGTATCGCAGCGGGAGCAGCGCGCAACCCATCCGCAATCCCGGCAGAAGACATAGGTGGAGGCGCCGCGACGATTGAGGAAGAGAATGGCTTGCTGCTGGGCATCTAGAGTCTCGCGCAGCGCCTTCTGAAGAGACCGGCTGAAAATCGAAGTGTTGCCGGATTTCAATTCCAAGCGCATGTCCACCACGCGGACGGGTGGCAGATCGATGGCCTGGGCATCGCCCCCAATGGGGCGGTATTCGGGCCTCAGGCCGAGGCGGCGGGCCTGACGCTGAAGACGTTCGCGATGGCCGAGGATGCGCTGGGGCAGAGTCAGGCGCTGCAATTGACCCTGGTCGGCCCGGAAGCGGGTGACAACATCCGGGGTGGCGCTCCCGAGAATGCACACGGCGTTAAGTATCCGCGCATAGGCCTGCGCGGTCTCGCGGGCATGGTAGCGTGGTGCCCGCAATTGCTCCTTATAGGATTCATCGTGGGACTCATCGAGCACGATGAGCCCTATGCGCGGGAAGGGCGTGAAGAGGGCCGAGCGCGGGCCGACGATCACCTGTAACTCGCCCGCCCGGCAGCGCCGCCAGGTGTCATAGCGCTCGCCATCGGAAAGTTGCGAGTGATAGACGCCCACCCGCCCTGGGAATCGGGCCAGAAATCTTCGCAAAGTCTGGGGCGTGAGGGCGATTTCGGGCACGAGCACGATGGCCGCCCTGCCGGACTTAAGGGTGGCCTCCACGGCGCGAAGGTAGATCTCTGTTTTGCCGGAGCCGGTCACGCCCTGCAGCAGGAAGGGCTTAGTGGGGTTTCGCCCCGGTGTTTCCAGGTTTGGGCGAATGGCTTCCCAAAGGAGGGCCTGATCCTGCGTTAGCTCTGGCGGCGTCGAAGGCACGAAATCGACCTCTTCCAGGGGATCGCGCCAGATTTCGGATTCGCTCAGGGCTATGAGCCTGTGCTCATGGAGCCATCGCAGGTCAGCCCAGGTCGCGCCAGTGCTCTCATAGATCTGGCGCACAGGCAGCGGCCCCTCGGCGTGAAGCAGGGCATCCAGTGTCTTTTGGCGGCGGGTGGAAGCCTGGCTGCCCTCTCGGCCCAGAGCCAGCTCGGCAGGATGCAGGGTTTCGGGCTGCACCGCTAGGCTGACAACGCGGATTTTGCGGGGCCGGACGCGCGGAGGATCCAAGACGGGTGTGCGGCTGACGATGCCTCGCCGAATAAGGCTCTCCATGGCAGACCGCCAACGGCGCCGCGGCATGGCCCTGCTGATCTGGCGCCCGCGCAGATCGCCGCGCTTCCGCAGCAGGTCAAGAAGTCTTTGCTGCAGAGGCCCGCTGACTTGGGCATCCTCGATCTCGAGATGATAGAGAGAGTCGGCCTGCTGGCTCAGGCCAGGCGGGAGCATCAGCGTCAGGCAATCGATTAAGGGGGTGCGCGTTTCGGCGGAGAGCCAGTGCGCCAATTCTAGCTGCGGGGGCGTCACTACTGGCTCAGGGTCGAGCAGCGAGGTGACAGGCCGGGTTTCGGGGACGGCTGGCTTGCTCGGCGTGGCGATCACCACGCCCTGGACCTCTCGGCGCCCAAAGGGAGCCGTGATGAGATGGCCAATGCCCACTTTGGTGCGGAGTCTGGGGGGCAGGTGGTAGTCGAAGGTGCCGCGAACAGGCGGGAGGTTGACGGCGACCTCGACGTACATAGGCTCAGGCGTCCTGCGAGGGGCCGGCGACTGGCGGGCGCATGCTGCCTTCTTGCAGCGGCGTGATAGAGATGCGGGCGATGCGTTTACCGTCCATTGCCTCGACTCGCAAGCGGATCCCATCCACTGTGACCATGTCCCCCACCTGGGCGATGCGCTCCAAGCGGCCGAGTATATATCCGGCGATCGTGTCGTAGTAGGGGTCTTCCAGGGAGAGATTGAAATGCTCGTTCACGTCCTCGATCAGCGTGAGCCCATCCACGAGCGCCGAGCCGTCCGGAAGGGGTTGGATTACGGGTTCGGCATCGAAGGCGTCGTTGACCTCGCCAACGATCTCCTCGAGCAGATCGTCAAGGGTAACGACGCCCGCCGTGCCTCCGTACTCATCCAGCACGATGGCCATGTGCTGCCTCTTTGTCCGGAGGAACTGCAACAAACGGCTCACCCGGGCCGTCTCAGGGATGAAAATTGCCTGCCGCATGAGATCGCGGGCGAGGCTGCGCTCGATCTCACCGCTGTTCAGGATCGGGATCAGATCCTGGAGATGCACAACGCCGAGAATCTGATCTGGATTTTCGCCATATACAGGAAACTTCGTGTGGGGATGTTGCTCAGCCAGGGCGAGGATCTCGCCAACGCTGGCATCTGCGGGGACCGCCACCATCTCCGTGCGGGGGATCATGATCTGGCGGACAAGCAGATCGCCGAAATCGAAAACCGCCGTGACCATCTCTTCGGCCTCATCTTCGACTAGCCCGCCTTCAGCGCTGGCGCGCACGAGCATCTTGAGTTCCTCGACCGAATGGACAAGCTCATGGCCCTTGGCGGGTTTCACGCCCGCCCAGCGCAGGAGGGCGTTGCCGGTTCCGTTGAGCGCCCAGATAAAGGGCTTGAAAACGGTTTCGGTCCAGACTGTGGGCTGAGCCACGATCAGTGCGGTCCTCTCGGGGTTCTGGAGGGCGATGGACTTGGGCGCCAGTTCGCCGACCACGACGTGCAGGAAGGTGATGATGGCAAATGACAGGCCAGCCGAAAGGCTGTGCGAAAGCCCCTCTTTAATGGTGCCCGGGAAGAGTCCGATGATGGGTTCGAGGAGGTGGCCAAGCGCAGGCTCGCCAATCCAGCCCAGGCCAAGGCTGGCCAGAGTGATGCCCAACTGGGTGGCGGCGATAAAACGGTCGGGGTCTTTGATGGCGCGGTCGACCCAGCGCGCACGCGTCTGGCCCTGCGCCACGAGTTCGGCGATGCGTGTGCGGCGCACGCTTACCAGCGCAAACTCGGCGGCGACGAAAAAGCCATTGGTGAGCACCAACAAGGCCACGCCGGCCAGTCGAAGAAGGTCAAACCAGATGGTGTTATCCATTCAAGCTTCCGAATATCATACCCGCATTTGGCTGGAAGGGGTGAGAAGAGTGCGTCTCTGGAAATGCAAGTCGGATGTTGGCCATTTCTAGCGCAGGATGACCGCGGCTGCGTAGCCCACCACGGAGGCGTAGTCCCCAGTCACATCGCCAGAGGTGGCGTAGTCGACCACGCGCACGCGCCGGGCGCCGAGGTCTTTGGCGGCCCACAGCACGGCAGCGATCGCAGCACGCCCGCAGGCGAATCCTCGTCCTTGTTCCTCGATTTCGATCACGCCCTCAGGATCGAAGGCCTCCACGCGAGCCAACATTTGCTGGTCGAGCTGATGGGCCACCTCCTGGGGGTAGAAGTGCGAGAGGTCGGAGCTGGCAACGAGGATGGTGTTATGGTCTGCCAGGCTGCGGGCGAGAGCGTGGCCCACGAGTTCTGCCGCGGCCCGGGTCTGGTCGCGCAGCATGATGGGTAGGAGACGAAAGCGGTCGCCGAGGATCCGCTGCAGGAAGGGAAGTTCGATTTCCAGCGAGTGCTCGGTATCGTTGCGGATGATTTCCAGGCGGGGCCCGCCAAGCTCCTCCAGGGCGGTGGCGAAGTAGGCGACGCAGGCTTGGTCGACCGGGATGACTCCCAGTGGGGTGGCATAGGCTTCGTGGCCGCTGGTGAGAACTTGGCCCGGCACGGGAATGTGCAGCGGGGAGATGACGGCGACGATCTCGGGTTGGAGGCCGCGCAGATATTGGAAGGCATGAGCCGCGACCTGGCCCGAGTAGCGGTGTCCGGCGTGGGGTGCAATCAGCCCCACCACTTCGCCCTCGAGCGGCTCGGGCTTGGCCTGCGCCAAATACCCATCAATGGCCCGGTTGAGAGCCTCGGGCGAGCCGGGATACCAGGTTCCCGCGATCGGTGAAGGGCGGATGTCGGCGAGCGTGTGGTGAGTGGTCACTTCAATTTGGATTGTAGCACAAGCGGCCCCAGCTGCGGAGTCAGGAGTGTAAATTGCACTCAAGCAGGGGCGGCTCCGAGACGATTCCGCCGAGCGGCTTGACAACCGCACAAGTGTTCTATACAATAGAACAGCCGTTCTATTCCCAAAGGAGATATGAGATGGAAAGGGCGTTCTATCGTGACCTGTCGACCAAGAGGGAGCCACACAGATTGGCTGAACGCGAAGGGGTGCCGCGCGCCGATCCCGGTCCGAGAATGGGGGATCGTCCTGACGCTCCGGCGGGGCCCAGCCTGCTCGCATTGCTTCAGCCGATGGAGGATCTTGGGCCATTGCGTGCGGTCCTGGGTTTGGGCCCGGATGGGAGACCGCTGCTGGTGGATTTCTCTCGGGGCACCTCCTGGCACTTCTTCGCCACCGGAACGCATGGCGCTGGAAAGTCAAGCCTGCTGCGAACCGTGATGTTCTCCTTGGCCTTGACCGCCCGACGCTCGGAGGTGCGATTCCTTGGCATTGAAATGGGTGACCAGGAACTCGTATCCATGGAAGCACTCCCCCACGCGCTGGCAGATCTGGCCATCTCCGCCGAGGACGCCCTTGGGGTTCTGGATTGGGTTGCGGGTGAAGTTCATCGGCGCATCGGGGCGGGCTTCCTCTGGCCGCACATCTTTCTCTTTATAGAGGCACTGGATCGACTGGTGGAGACCCTTCCGGCGCGAGCGGGTGTTTGCATAGACCGAATCCTTGCTCAGGGAGCAGGCGCTGGGGTGCATGTCATCGCCACCGTGGCCAGGCCGGACGGGCTGCATCATATCGCCGTGGATGGGTCCGGGATCATATGGGCCCGGGCCGAGCGCCGCTGTGCCCCCGGCGCCTTCTGGCTTTCAAACGGATTCTCGAACAGCGGCCTGCAGGCTGCGCAGCTTTCCGCCCGGGATTTGGATCGCGCAGTCCGGCTTGCGCAGGCCGGCTGGCGGGTGTCCCACGCGGTTCCGGTGGAGAAAGGTCTGAGCCCTGAAAGGGGATAAGGTGCGAGGATGACGTTGCCAGTGAATGAACGGGTGCGGATTTGGGCCTTCGGCGCGGCTGGATACCGGCTGAAATTCCTGTGGCGGGGACGCTATCACAAGCTCCGGACCATAGAGGGATTCGACCGTCGCTTCACGCAGAGCCCCGTGGTGAGGACTGAGACCCGCCAGCACCAACTGCGCACGGAAGAGGGCCTTCTTTGCGTGCTGAGCCATCCGGAGACGTTGGCGGCTTGAACGCATTCGCTGTGCTCGCAGGAGGTGAGGGATGAAAATAGGCATGCTATGGCTAGATCAGGATCAAGGCGAATCATTGGACGTCCGCATACGACGGGCTTCCGCTTATTACCGGGAGAAATACGGTCGGGCACCCGATCTCTGCTGTGTACATCCGCGAGGGCATAAGGATGGCCTTCCATCGCGGGTGGATAGCATGGAGATCCGGCCGCAGATGACGGTGCTGCCCGGGCATTTCTGGATTGGTCTGAAGGAGCCAAAGGAGGCCGCACCTGCCTGATGCCAAGATGTGCCCCTGGCCTTATGGATAAGGAGAACGCGCTGGGGAGGGGGGTCAGCGTGCAGGTGTAATGGCCGCCAGGAACGCGTCGAGGCCCACTTCCAGAGGCATAAGACTGCGCTTGTCGGATAGGTCGATATCCAGCAGGCGGTGGTAGATCTGGATCAGGTCTTGCTCGGAGAAAAGGCGTGCCTGGGCGGCAAGCTTCTGAAGAACGAAATCTGGAAGCGAAATCGTTTCCTGCAGCGGGCGACCTAGCCGCTGCGAATCCTTGGCGAGCAGCAGCAGGCGGAACTGGCGAATGATCATCGCGAAGGCGTAACCAGGCTGCTCTTCCTGCAGGATATGGTGCAGCAGGCGCTGCGCGTCCGCGGGTCTCCGCTCGGCAAGCGCATCGACCAGCGCGAAGATGTTGGCCTGCCCATGGTAAGGTGTGAGCCGCTCGATGTCCTGCACCTGGATGGGGCGGGAACGATCGACGAAGTCCAGCAGCTTCTGCAACTCTTGATCCGCGAGCGCAGGGTCTTCGGAGACCCACGCTGCGAGCAATGAGGCTGCCTGGCCCTCGATCGCCCCGCCCAGGTCTGCGCACCGTTGGCCTATCCAGCGGGCGAAAGCAGGACCGCGCGGCCTGAACATCTCTCTCACGTACGATCTCTCTGAATGGGTCTGGCTCCATGCCTGAAGCCGGGTAGGTTTGGAGCGGCGGCGCCCCTTTGGGGGCTGCACCATTTCGAGCAGCACCAGAGCAGTGGTCTCCGGGAGGCGCAGAAGGAAGGCTTCGAAGCGCTCCCAGTAGCTGTCATCACGGCCCTCAAGAAGCCGTTCCGCGTGGTCTAATATGACCAGGCGGCGTGAGGCCAGAAACGGAGCGGCGAGACTGTTCTCTTCCAGCGTAGCCAGATCCACATGCGGCGCGGCGAAGCGGGAGGTATTCATCTCGCGGGTGGTTGCATCGCCCAATTTCGCCGAAAGCGTTTGTAGAAAGGACTCCATCGCGAAACGGTCGTCGCCAAAGAGATGATAGACGGTGGGCTTGGGCTCAGACATCTTATAGCGAAGTTATAACGCGATGGACGACACGCGAGCCAGCATGGAGGCGATGGATGGCTGTGACCGATAGGGAGTCCATATCAGCTTCAGTGGTGAGATGCTTCTGGGCCGCGCGTCCCAGCGGCTGCGCTGCCAGCAAGGCCATGATTGTGCCGAGTATGGCCCAGGGAAGGCGCTCGAGGCGGGCCTGCCAGGAACTATCCCTCTCCGAGGCCAATGTGAGATAGGAAGCGGTGCTGCCCAGAAGGCCTGCGATGATCAGGTTCGTTCCGCAATTCGGATGGATGGCCAGGCGGTCATCGCCGCGTTGCAGGCGGGCGAGGGCTTCCTGCACGGCTTCCCACAGCTGTTCGCTGGTCAGGTCTCCATAGATGTAGAAGCCGCGTGTGTCCGAGCGGCCGACAAAGGCCTTCTGCGGATATCTCTGGCTGAGAATGTGAATCGTTGCATGCTCGAGGGCGTGGTTGCGGCGGACATGAAGCAAGCGCGGCGAGCGAAGCAAAGTCTGCAGTTTGGTGAGGATGTGGGCGCGGTGCATCATCGGCGCGATTATACATGAGGATGAAGCGGATCACCGCCGGGCGAAGATGGAGCGCCCAGTTGTGGGGCGGGCGATGGTGCGGATACAATGGGCGCTATGAATTGGGACTTGATTGGACATGGTTGGGCGACGGAATTGCTCTCCCAGCATATCCGGCGTGGCAGCGTTCGGCATGCCTATCTGATCACCGGCCCGGATGGGATCGGCAAGCGCACCCTGGCCGTGCGCCTGGCACAGGCGCTCTGCTGCGATGAGCCTCCCGAAGCCGGTGACCGCTGCGGCTCCTGCTCCACTTGTCGGCGGATCGAGGCAGGTGCCTATCCTGATTTCCACTTGGTCGAAGTCGGCCAGCTCGACGAAGAGCTCGGACGAACAAGCAGCGAGATCCTGATTGAACAGATTTTGCGGCTCCAACGCAAACTGGCGTTGACGCCGCACAGCGGCAAATGGCGGGTTGGGTTGATCCGACGCTTTTGGGAAGCCAGCGAGGCGGCGGCCAATGCCCTGCTCAAGACGTTGGAAGAGCCATCGCCCAGTGTAGTCTTGGTGCTCACGGCCCGCACGGCCGAAGACCTGCTTCCGACGATCGTATCCCGCTGCGAGGTCATCAACCTCCGCCCCGTTTCGCGCAGCAAGATCCGAGCGGCGCTGGAGGACCGCGGCATGGAGCCAGAGAGGAGCTCGCTGGTTGCCTCGCTGGCCGCCGGGCGCCCAGGATTCGCCCTGAGGCTGGCGGAAGATCCAACTTGGCTGGAGAGACGAGAGGAGAGCATTCGGGATCTACTGCGGCTCTTGAGCAAGGGCCGCGCTGAACGGTTTGCCTATGCCGAGCGGTTTCGCCCAAAGAAGAAAGGTGAAACACTGAAGGACGTCCGAGACGATCTTGGCGAGCGTTTGCAACTATGGCTGGGAGTCTGGCGGGATGTCTTCATGCTCTCGACCGGGCTGGATGAGCAGGTGCAGAACACGGATCTAGTCAGCCAAATGCGTCAATTGGCGTTGGCGCTGGGCAGGGAAAGAGCGGTGAGGGCGCTGACGAGCGTGGAATCGTGCTTGCAGAATATCATGGCCTATGCCAACATCAGGCTGGCACTGGAGACGCTCATGCTCGAGCTTCCGCAACTCGATGGGTTTGCAGAGTGATGGGAACGGCCAACGCGGCGATTTCCTGTGTCAGGAGTCAGGGAGGATCGTGTTGGCCGGGACCTATCGAGGCTCGACCACGAGCCGGATGGCGGTGCGCTCCTTGCCGCTGATATCCACGGTTGTGAATTCGGGGATGCAGATGACGTCGATCCCGTCTTCCTGAAGGTATCCTCTGGCAATGGCGACGGCTTTGACGGCTTGGTTGACGGCACCGGCTCCGATAGCTTGGACTTCGGCCCGGCGATGTTCGCGGATGACGCCGGCAATCGCACCGGCCACGGCGGAAGTACGTGACTCGGACGAGACTTTGATGATGTTCATCGGGCCCTCACTCGATGCGGCGGAAATGTCGCCCGATTCCTTTGGCGGTGTTCGCATTGTACAGGATTCACCCCTGCCTTTCAAGCGGCGGAGAACACGCGGATGCAGGTATCCATTTGGCCGCCATGGGGTTATTACATCTTGAAGGGCATTTCCCTGAGTTGTTATGCGTCCGTGTAATTGCGGGCCTGAGCAGGCTCGCGCACGAAAGGAGCAGGAGGACCGACGATGATGGAAGAGCAACCGCAAATGAGCAACGAAGATCGAGTCTGGGCCGCGCTGGGGTATCCCATTCCCATCATCGCCATCATCTTATTGTTGATGGAGGAGAAGCGTGCCAACCCCTTCCTGAAGTTTCATGCCGTGCAATCCGTCGCCCTGAACATCATGATCTGGGTGGTGATCGTGCTCATCATCCCGCTCACGCTGGGCATTGGTGCCATATGCGCGCCTGTCCTCTGGCTGGTTACGCTGTGGCCAGCCTACGACTCTTACCAGGGCAACTACACTGAGATTCCCGCGCTGACGAACTTCATTAAGAAGCAGGGCTGGGCATAGTCTGTAGCTGGCCAATAGTGAAGCAGCCCGCCCCGATGGAGGCGGGCTGCTTGCATATCCCGGGCCGAGTCATGCCTCCCCGTTGACCCGGGCGACCTCCTCGGCTGCAAAGATTACCTCCTCTTTCCCCGCCAGCTTATCGCGGATCTTCGAGACAATCAGGTCTAAGTGGGTGTCGTGGGCCACGTAATCCAGATCATCCGCCGGAACAGTGAGCACGGGGCACAGCGTGAAGTTGTCGATCCAAGTCTTGTAGAGATCGTTCAGGCGTGCGAGATATTCAGGCTGGATCTGACGCTCATACTCGCGCCCGCGCTTAGCGATGCGCTCAATCAGCGTAGGAACGGAGGCGCGCAGGTACACCACCAAGTCGGGGGGGGGCAGAAATTGCGTCAGGACCACGTAGAGGTCCCGGTACGTCTGGTAATCGCGCTCCCGCATGTGGCCCTGGAGATAGAGATTGTAGGCAAAGATTTCGGCATCCTCGTACACACTGCGGTCCTGAATGGCGGAGGTGGGATGATCGATGAGCTTGCGGTGGGAAAGGAGCCGGCGCGTCAGGAAGAAGATTTGGGAGTGAAAGCTCCAGGCTGTCATGTTGGCGTAAAAGTCTGCCAGGTAGGGATTTTCGCCCACGGGCTCATAGAAGGGGGCCCAACCCAGACGTCTGGATAGCAGCTCCACCAGGGACGACTTGCCCACGCCGATGTTGCCAGCGACGGCCACGAAATGCTTCATTGCTTCCTCCTACACTCAGGCCCCGTGGCGCTCCCCCCAGGCTTCGATGTAGGCCCCATGTTTCTGGATGATACATTCGAGGGATTGGGCCCGCTCCGCTCGCTGGTCGGGGCCTAGACCAAGCTCCATCAGCGCTTGGCGCCATGCGTCGCGATGTGGCCGGGCATCAGGCTTGTGGCCGAGGAGGTAGATGAACTCCTCCCAGGTCCAGAGTAGATTCCAAAGGATCGCTGGGCCGCGGCCTGCATCCGCGAGTGCCTGGAAGGCCTTCAGGTAGTAATCCCTGCGGCAGGGCAGCAGGGTTGGATCGCCTCCAGAAGCCATGGCCGCATCGCAAGCCCGGGCCCAGGCATTCAAGTGTTGGGGCAGGTCAAAGCGGTGGAGATGCTCTACGCCAAGAAGCTGGTGGAATTGCGCCAGCAGCCAAGGGCAGTCCAGGCGGGTGGCGATGTCAGCGAGGTGAAGGGATAGGCGGCGGCCTGCCACTGGAAACCCATCCAGCGAGGCGACGGCATTTGCGGCGTCGAGAAGGGCGCGCAGGAAGGTTCGCAGCCAGCGGCCGGATAGCGGGAGGAGCGAGCTGGCTTGACGGCTGCGGGAGAGGAACGCCTGAGCGCGCGCGTAGACATGATCAGGCCGGAAGAATTGGCCGCGGGCACCGGCCTGGGCCCACTCGAAGAAATGCTCGGGATCGTAGAGGAAAACGGGCTCACATAGGGCCGGCCCCATCCAGGGGTCGATCCGCAGTCGACTTGGCCGATCATAGAACACGCGGCTGTGATGCAGGATGTCAAGATGGACTTGATGGGATAGCCGCACGATTTCCCGCGCGGTAGTCGGTTCGTGGCGGTGGACAAGCACGAGGTCGATGTCCATGGCATCTCCCAAGGATGGGTCCCCGCGCGCCACGCTGCCAATCAAGTATCCCGAGAGGATTTCGTCCGAAGCCGCGCGCTGCTCGGTTTCGCGGCGGGCGAGATCGATCAGTTGCTCTCGGGCGATGCTCACGGTTCAGGCTTCTCCTCTAACGGCAATTCGGGTTGGTACGGCGGGATGCCCAGCGCATTGCGGATGCGCTTGACGATGAACGCCAGATGGTCCGCATGGGCGACGAAATCCAGATGCGTGGTGTCGATGGCGAGTACGTCATTGTGTTCGCGGGGACCGAAGAAGGCCTCGTAGGCCTGATTAAGCGATTCGATATAGCCCCGATCCATGTTGCGCTCGTAGGAGCGGTCGCGCATGGCGATGCGCTGCATGGCCACATCCGTATCTACACGGAGGTACACAATCAAATCAGGTCGAACGATGCGTTCGGCGAGGGCCTCATGGACTAGATTGTAGGTTTCCAACTCGTCCCCGGAGAGATTCAGGCGGGCAAAGAGGGAGTCCTTCTCGAAGGTGTAGTCGGCGATGAGACTCCCTTTCTGCATCAGGCTGGGGACAGCCTCGCGCTGCTGCCGATAGCGGCTGAGCAGGAAGAAGATCTGAGTCTGGAACGCGTACCGCTCTCGGTCGGCGTAGAAGTGACTCAGGAAGGGGTTCTCCTCGAAGATCTCGAGAAGAAGCTCAGCATCGAATATGGGCTGGAGCAAGCGAGCCAATGAGGTCTTGCCGACTCCGATGACACCTTCAATCGCGATATACATAGCCACTTTCTCGGGGGAGGGATTAACAACGGACCAAGGATACTTGCCTTCGGGCCGTCCTGCAACCCACGCGACTCAGGGTTCGTGACGGAACTGCAGGCAGTAGTGATGATGGATATTGCTGACCCAAGCGCTGCCCATACCAAAGGGAGCCAAGGGGATGTTGTCCTGGACCCAGATCTTCTCGTCTTTGAGCGTATAGTAGGCACTCAGGCGGCGAGCTAGGTCCCAGGCCAAGGGGTAAATCTTACCTTTCTTCTTGAGGTTCTTTACGATGATGGTTAGATAGGCGCCTGGCCTGAGGGTCGGCTGCATTGCGGCGTAGATATCGACGAGGCGGGCCAGGAAGATTTCATAATCGGGGATATTGCCTAGGTCGGCGGGGTCCGAAGAATAGGTCACATCTAAATCGGGGTCCTGACGCCGGGAATGCTGGGTCTCGGCACCATGGGCGTGCAACATGTCCCAATAGGGCGGTGAGGTGAGCACATAGTCCACGGCCGGCAGGTCAAGCTGAGGCAGATCGGCCGCGTCGGCGGTGAGCACCTCAATCCGCAGAACCTCGGCAGGCGATCCCAGGCGGGCGCGCTCCTCCTGGACGAGCTCGCGAGCAATGGCGGCATACTCCGAGTTAAGTTCGATCCCGATGCCATTGCGCCGGCTTCGGATGCAGGCGATGAGGGTGGAGCCGGTGCCGGCCATGGGGTCGAGGACCATCGCGCCTTCCTTGGTGAAGAAGCGGATAAACTCCTCGGCCAATGTCTCGGGGAATTTCGCCGGGTGCCTGCGCACCTCCCCGCGCCGGGGTGGTGGGTTATGGAGAAACCAGGATTTTTGGAACTTAATCCATTCCTTGGGAGAGAGGTCATTCAGCCGGTTGCGGAAGGGACGCTTCTTGGTCATATCCTCGCTCACGGTTCAGAGGCGGTCGCAGTCGATCCAGGCTTTAGGGCGCGGACGAGAAAATCATCGAAGGAGGCTGTGATGAGACCGTCGGATTTCGATCGGACCATCAAGCCCACGCTGCCCTGAGGGTAGGTGGGATCCTCGCGGGCGAACACTTCGATCCCGTTGAGAAAGAAACGGAAGCTTGTTCCCTCAGCTAAGACGCCCAAGCGGTTTTCGACCAGCGGCCCAGGAATTGCGGCGAAGGTCTGTTCGCGTGGGAGCAATGGAATCTCGTCTGCGCCGGTGATGCGGGAAACGCGTATCTCCCCGTTACAGTTCAGGGTGAAGCGGTAGTGCTCGCCGGCCGGGGTTACTCGAAAGACCAGCCCATACTCGTCGTCCAGTCCGCAGACTTCGGCTCGGGCCTTCACCTCCAGGTAGATGTTGGCTTCAGGCGGAAGGGGGCTGAGCGCCATGTAGAAAGCCCGTGGTTCATGCACGGCCAGAGATAGGCGGCCCTGGACATAACTCGCCCCGCCTACGGGCCGTTCGCTGAGGGTCCAGCCTGAAGGCTGGTCGAATTCGTCCAGCAACAGCACCTCCCCCAGCCCGGCGAGAATATCCGGGGTGGGCGTGGCCGTGGGCCTCGGCGTGGGAGTTGCCGTGGGCACGAGCGTGGGGAAGGCCACAGTCGGCGTGGGCGGAGCCGACGTGTTCGTGGGGGTTGGAGTCGGCAGGGCTTGTACGGATACACAACTGGCCAGCAGCCATGGCATCCCCATCACCGAGAGAAGTGCAATGAATCCTCTGGCAGAGCTGGAAGCTCTGAATAAGCTGCTCGGTGATGCCAAGCGGCAAGAGATACTCGGAGAAATGGGCGTGCGCCGTTCCATGCCCCTGAGGATACAACGGATCGGTTGCGCGGGGAACCCTGTCAGGGTGAGAGGTACCAGAGGCGGAAGTCGTCGAACAGGACCGTGAAACCGGGCGTGTTGGCGGCGTTGGCGAACAGTCCGTAGTTTCCGGACGTGAAGCTCGTATCTTCGATTTCGGCCAACATCTCTCCATTGGCAAAGGCGACTAGACGCGGGCCTCTGGCAAGCAGCCCCATGGTGTTCGTCTCGCCCCCCCCTGGCCAGATGCTCTCGGATGACTGCCAGTCGAGCAGCGTGCGGATCGATCCGGCGAAGAGCTTCCTGATGCGGAAGGAGCCGTCGCAGGCGAACTCGAGTATGTATCCGCTATTGCGCTCTACCGGATCCACGCGAATGGCCAGACCATAGGAATCCTTCCCGCTGCAGCTCTGGGGTTGAGCCGTCACCTCCACGTATATGTTTCCTGCCTCGATGTCCGGGATGGTTGTGCTCCACCATATGAAGGTATCTGCCAGGTAATCGATGGCTCGAAGATGGCCATCTTCCCAGATGTTGGCGGCGCCCTCGAAGTTCGGGCCCACCCAGGTTAAATCCGAGGCGAAAGGATCTTGATAGTCCGGAGCGGCGAGGTTCAGGCCGAAGCGGCGATCATCTGTGGCCAGCGGCGGCGGGGTGGGCGAGGGCGTCGCCTCCTGAAGCGGCTGTGTGGGCGCGGGGGTAGGAGGGGTGCGGATCGGGGTTGCACTCGGTGGCGGCGTGAATGTGAGGTCCGCCGCCCGGGGACTTAGCGTCTGCTGGGCAACCTCAGGCGGCGGCGTAATCGGAGCCGGGCGGGTGCAGCCCGCCAGGGCCAAAGCGACGCATAAGATGAGCGTGGCGGTGCGGGCGTGCATCAGGGAATGAATTGGATATGCCAGAAGGCGAAGTCATCGAACTCCGCCTGTAGGTCATAAGTCTGCGAGGCCCGGACGTAGGCGGCGAAATAGCCGTAGCTATGCGTATAGTTGGGATCAAAGAATTCGCCGACGTGAAAACCATTGATGAAGAAATGGAACTTGCCCATGTATCCCCATAGGCCGAGACGATTTTGGGCAAAGGGACCGGTCCGGATCACATCCGTGGGCGACCAATCGATGAGTATGGCGGTCGGCTTGCCTCCGGGCCTGTAGCTCAGGAAGCGCCAGGCGCCATCGCAGGAAATCTCCAGAGCATACCCGCTGGGTGTCTGCTCCGGATCGAGACGGATGACCAGACCAACGGCGTCCTTGGCGATGCAGTCCCCATTGATGGCGGTGATCTCCGCATACACGTTGCCGGATTGCACCGAGTTGTAGGACCAGTAGACGCCCAGATTGGCGGGATCGTAATCCACGCCGATCAGGCGACCGTTCTCGACGCGATAGGCCGCGAAGCCCGCGCTGTCGTAGTCGAACCATGCATCCGGGTCCTCGAAGTAATCGAAGTGGTCGGGATTGGTCAGGTCGAGGATGGCGCGCGGGTCCTGCTCATCGGTGATTTCAAAGGGCGTGGGTGAAGGCGCGAGCTCAAGCCGGTGGGGTGTGGGCGTTGCCTCGACTTCTGCTGTGGGCATCAGCGGCGCTTCGGTTGGCGGGAGAGATTGGGTTTGGGTCGGTGGCATAGGGCTGTCCACTGTTTCGGCGAGTGGCGGCTCCTCAGGCGTTCTTCCCTTGCCAAGCCCAGCGACCAGATCGACGACGATATAGACGAGCGCCAATAGCAGCAATACCGCCAGGGTCAGAATCAAGATACGATCGAGCCGGATGGTGCCTGCTGGTTCTTCGGCCATGGCAAGCCCTCCTATCGCAGTGGACGCCTGTGGCGCCACCTGGATGCTCCAGAAGCCGAATCCCGCAGCGCCGCAGAGCCAATTTGCAGTATAGCACGGCATCCTGCCGCCGAGGCTCTGGACGTTATAATCCTTTGGTCCTGGTCGACGATCGCATCACTTCTAGGGAGGTGGACGATGGAGTACCGCAGCATGGGACGCACAGGCCTCAAGCTGAGCGCAATTTCAATGGGCTCATGGGTGACCTTCGGTGATCAGATCGACGAGAAGACAGCCCGGGATTTGCTGCACCGGGCGTATGACATGGGCATCAACTTCTTCGACAACGCCGATGTCTACGCCAACGGCCGGTCCGAAAGCGTCATGGGGTCGGCCGTCAAGGATCTTCCGCGAGAGGCACTGGTCCTTTCCAGCAAAGTATTCTGGCCCACCATGCCCGGTCCCAATGGCAAGGGACTTTCTCGAAAGCACATCATGGAATCGTGCCATGCCTCCTTGAAGCGGATGGGAGTGGAGTACTTCGACCTCTACTTCTGCCATCGTTATGACCCCGAAACACCGCTGGAGGAGGTTGTGCGTGCGATGGACGACTTGGTGCGCCAGGGCAAGGTCCTCTACTGGGGGACCTCCGAATGGCGCGCAGGCCAAATCGCGCGCGCCTATGCCATCGCGGAGCGATGGAATTGCTACCCTCCCATGGTGGAGCAGCCTCAGTACAACATGCTCGTGCGCCGGCGCGTGGAGGAGGAGCTGGTCCCGGCAGCAAATGATCTGGGTTTCGGGATGGTCACATGGAGCCCGCTCAAGTACGGGTTGCTTTCCGGCAAGTACAACGAGGGCCTCCCGGCAGAGCCAACGCGCCTCACGCGCGAGCCTGAATGGGCCGAGAAGGTGATCACCGAGGAGCGGCTGGAAAAGGTGCGTGGGATCGGCGCCCTGGCCAAGGAATTGGGCGTGACGACGGCCCAGCTCGCCATCGGCTGGCTGCTGCGGCTGCCTCAGGTAAGCAGCGTCATCACGGGCGCGACCAAGCTTGCGCAATTGAAAGAAAACGTCGCAGCCCTCGAAGTGGTGGAGAAGCTATCCCCCGAAGTGCTGGCGCGGATCGATGAGATCCTGGGGAATGCGCCGAGCGAGGAGTCCTGAAGCGGCGGCCGCTACCAGCCCAGAGCGGTTTGCATTTCCAGTCCCGCGGGGTCTTCGAAGTCGATGCGGGCGGCGAACTTGCGCCCGATCTCTTCTAGCAACTCGACCGCCCAGACAGCATCCATGCCGATATCGGCGACATCGACTTCGGGCGGGAGCGTGATGCCCAGCTCGGCCATTACATCGGAGGCGAGGTCGAGCTGGTATCGCCTTAAATCGATGCGCCCCGTGCCCTCATATTCGTGGCGGGTCACATAGGTCTGCCATTCAGCCGCGTCCTCCAAAGCCTCCGCCAGGGTCCAGCTTGCCCATTGGATGGCGTTGGCCTTCTCGGCCTGGATGGCGTGAAGGCGGCGGCCGGTGCCAAAGGAGAGCATGCGCGTCTCGCCCGGCGGGTAGCGGCCGGCGCTATAGTGGATGGCTTCGACTGCGGCGTGGTAGCTCGGGTTGCCCGCCACGCCCACGCCACCATCCACCCATGTATGGCGCATGCCTCGCACGGTTGCGGAATGAGCAGGAAAGTAGGTCGGTGCGGCGATGCTTGCGAGGACGGCATCTTTGAGTGCCATTGTCCCCCACAGGCTTGCGTTGCCTGGGCCATCGCGCACAAAGAAATCCGTCCGGCTGGTCTCGGTGTTCTTGGCCGTAATCATGATGTCGAGCGGCAGGTCGTTCAACCGCCGCTCCCCGCCAATGTTTGCGAGTGTTGCAGCGATGAAGTCGTTGCTGTAGCGATGGTTTCCACCGTTGAGCAACACCCGCCACCAAGGAAGCCGCTGGAAGGCCCGTCTGGCCAGATCGCGGTAGAGAGCCAGCAAGCCGCGGGCGCTCAGCCCCAGGGCAATTCCGGCGGCGATGATGGCGCCCGTGGAAGTGCCTGCCACCATGTCAAATAGCTCCGGGCTGGGCTTGCCCAGCTGACGCTCGAGCTCCACCAGGCAGGCCAGCGGGATGATGCCTCGGATGCCTCCTCCGTCAATGCTGAGAATGGTTCTCATCGGGTACCTCCCCGGCGTCTGATCGGCTCATGTGGGCGCGGCGCTGGATCTCGTCCCAGAGCAGTTGTTCCTGATGCCCGCGGCGCTCGAAGGTGAAGGTGTGGAGGTGCTCAAGGAGCAGGAGTGTGGGCGGTTGCGACCCCTGGGCGACTTCGTCTGCCAAGTCCTCCTGGAGCCGGCGGGCCTCCAGGAAGGGAAGCGTTGCATATTGAAGCAATTGCAAGGTGCGGTCCGTGAATGGAATCATGTGGTCGAGCCCCCGCCGGCGACCGACCATTTGAATGGACGGCGCCCTTCGAAGCGGGCCAAATGATGGAACCCGGCCTGGATGGCATCACGTAATGCCTGATCGAGGCCGTGGCCGACTTGCTCCGGCGTGTGTGCATCCGAGCCGAGCGTCACCCAGCGCCCGCCCTCCTGGCGAAACCAGCATAGCACCTTGCGATCAGGTGTGGTCTGCTGGACGCTTCTGCGGAGCGTGGCGGTGTTCACCTCGATGGCCAGATCGCGGGAGGCGGCCTCTCTGAGCACGCGGCGGATTTGGGACTCGTAGGTGGCCGGATCATAGCTGCCATAGGCATCGTAGCCGTAGCGTTTGGCGATATCCATATGGCCCAGGATATCGAATATGCCAACCCGGACCATGCGCGTTAGTTCCTCGAAGTAGGCACCATAGGCCTCCTCCGCGGGCCGTTCAAAGTAAGCGGGGTCGAAGATTCGCCGATCGCCGACCCAATGTAACGATCCCATGCAATAGTCCCAGGGATAGGAGTCCAACAGGCGCTCGACCTGTGTGGGGAAGAGGTGCGGCTCCCCGACCTCGACCCCTGCCCGCAGGGTAAGACTGCCGCGGAAGGCGTCGCGGCAATGCTCGAAAGCATGCCACCAGGTATCGGCCTTGAAGTAAGAGGAGCAGGGGTCTTCCGGAACCATATCGAAATGGTCGCTGAAGCCTATCTCCGGGATGCCTGCCTCCATTGCGGCGCGGCACATGGTCTCCATGGTCGCATCAGCATCGCGGGAGAAGGAGGTGTGGATGTGATAGTCGAATGGCACCCTCATTGTG